>Ga0209700_100993_pt1 | contig 57296 bp, 19 predicted proteins | sample SiratroredBW_FD_187528 | JGI IMG/M metagenome (GOLD analysis project Ga0209700, IMG submission 187528) | Root nodule microbial communities of legume samples collected from California, USA - Siratro red BW (SPAdes) (version 2) | ecosystem: Host-associated > Plants > Roots > Nodule | place: USA...
ATTGTTATGTGTTAAATGATGTATACTTGTGATTATTTGAGATTAATTGAGATATTTTGAATTACTAGCTTACCCTTTCTTGTTTGTGGTGTGTGTTTGTTTCTACTGCGATGATCGTGTTATACACGGGAGCAAGTAATATTGCAGATGGTACTGTGGAAGGTGCTCTTGAATGAGCCAGTTGCAGCCTTAAAAGCTTTTTGAAAAACAAAAATCTTATTTTGTTTATATGTATATATGTGTAAATGTAATTAGTTATGTTTTAATTTCCTATGAAGAAGGAAATCTTTTGAAATACAATGTTAGTGAATGGTCGATATAAATATCTTTATTATGCATTATGTTTTAACTACTGTTTCGGATAGATTAGATGTTATAGATAATTTTTTTTGGGTGTTACATATACAATTTTTAAGACAATTTTAGAGAAATCGTAGAGTAGTTACACACCATTTTTTTCTACTTTATAAATTTTATATTCTTTAAGAATGTTCTTCTCTTTTATATTTCTCGTCTCTTTTTTACTTGATATATTTTTTTATTTATCTTTTCTTTTTCTATTCTTATTTATTATTTTCTCATAAAACTTATTGGTTCAACATACTATTGGCAAATTTTGATAGCTTGCACACACTTTTTTTCTAAATATACATAAAAAAGGTAAAGTAAGTTTTACACCAATTTTTGTGAATTATACATCATAAATAATAAGTAGTTTGTTATGTGATTTACTATATTTACTATAAGAAGAACCGATTCCTCAAATCAATATATAATTGCATAATTTAGGATGTGTCAGCTAACTGAGAAGTTGTCGGTTGGTACCAGGTCGACCGAATACTACCCGAATAGTCTTCTTCACGACACGTGCGTATGTCAGTATATTGTATTGTCATGATCACCAAACATGTGGCATCCACGTGGCTACCACCAATTAGAGAGTCACATGGTCCAAATGGGCCTTCAGTCTATTTACTTGAAAGCCCACTCAAACACTATAAAAGGGAATGTGGTCCTAAGAAATCAGGTATTGTGATCTCTATTAAATTTCATCCTGTTTTACTCGGATCTTTAATAACTTGAACGTGATTTTTAGTGACTTGAGCGTCGGAATACTTAGAAGATTCCTACCTGAGATTGTGAGCACCTTAAGGCTAAAAACAAAAGAAGTAACCGAACGAGTCAAAGTGATTAAGTTGAAAGTGGAGCCACAAGACAACCGAAACCGAAAATTATTGCTGCTTGGTGGAGCTAATGGATCTTTTACAAGAATATTATGAAATAATGTGAATGGTTTGAGAGTTTACATAAAATTATAAAATAATTATTATTATATGGGTAAACAAAATGGATCTTATATACAGAGAGATTAACAATGGTGATGCAAGTTTTAGAATGGAAAAGGATTGATTTGTTTGAAAAGAAAGTAGTGTAAACGATAGATGACATGAACCATACCAACTCATTATGGTTAAGAGAATGAGCACGAACCAGAAAGTAAATGATGGATCTTGACTACACAATGCACATGGGGTAGTTGGACAAAAGAACAAATATATATATATAATATTTAATAAATTGTTTAAATATTAAAATATTAGTTAACTGATAACAAGACATAGATATGATGTAAAAGGTGAGAAGTTGATGATGTAAAAGTCATAGAAGGAAAGGGTAAGAGCATGCGTGATCATGCTCTAAATGCTTTAGAGCATGTGAATGTATTATATTTTACCAAAAAATATCTCTAACAATGTGAATACGCAACGCAACTATAACCAATTTAGACATGACAGTTGAGCCCACCCTCGTAGAAATTAAACACGGTCTTAGATTCCAAGTTTCAAGGCCACGTAATTTCATGATGTTATCAAATTAATACAACCAATCTATCATTAATTATCAAATTATCAGCTCAATATGTCTATTAGTTGTTTGATATCCATCATTAATTATCAAATTATCAGCTCAATATGTCTATTAGTTGTTTGATATCCATTGTATAGCACCAAGAGAATACCTGGCAAATATACTCTAGTTAAAGAATTTTTTTTTTTATATTGCAAATTGTTTAACAAATGATGGATAATAATTACAGTGTAAAAGTGATGATAGTAAAAGTAATAATTGTCAGTTTAATGCGGCCTTGTAACTTATATATATATATATATATATATATATATATATATATATATATTAATTGCTTTAAAATATTATAATAAAGAAACAATATATAGATATTCATTAGAAGATCTATTACCTTTAATAATATATATTCGCATATTAATATAACACTATCATTATAATCACAACATACACAAGATTAAATTAGTATTAGTTAAAGTTAATATAAAAGTTCAGTAATATTATACATTTAGATACACATTGCAATGAAATTTTCTAATAATATTCTCAACTTTACTCAATTTTTTCTACAATTTCAAAAATTCCAACTTCATTTAGATTTTCAAATATTAAGCATGTTTACTAAAATTAATATCCAATTCAAGATTTTAACAAGATAATTCGTTAGTGATTATAGTAATTTATTGCATGTAACTAATCAATATTCATTAATAAACTTTGTCTCTTCCTACAACTAAAATTCTCATTATAACTGATTTGAAATTAGCATTAATGACTCCAATATTCAATATATATAGTAGATTTTAACTAGGCTAGTTACTATTTAGGTTATTGTGAGTCACTAACATTAATTTAACACATTTTATTTTAAAACATTGATTCTCATTAAATATCTGAATATAAACATTAAAGAATATTCAAAATATACGTATATATTTATTCATTATAATAAATATCACTTAAGACAACAATTTAAGATATAAAAATTGTGACTTAAAGTTTAGATAACAATTTTCAATCATGGTATAGGTGGTGTGGTCATTTATAATAGGAAACGGTTTTTTATAAGATAACAAAAATCACATATGTTGTTATATGTGAAATATATATTTCTCTTAATTTTGTGTAAAATGCTCATGTTGAAGTTCAAGATGGAAATAATTAGTATATTGTTACTTATGTCTTCAAACCATAACGTTAACACAACTAAGGCTACATAATTTTAAACATGAACAACATTTTAGAAAATATTAATAAATAAAATAAATACAATTGAATCCATAATAAATAACATTCACGCACGTATACTTAGTGTTCAAACTAAATGATGGAAACAATTGTCTTGAAATCATAATAATAAAGAAAAACCTATCAAAATTAAAATAACAAAAAACTTCGTTAAGAAAAAAAAAACATGATGTCGAGAATTATTTTTTACTCCACAACAAAAAAAAAAAAGTTTCTTCTACAAGAGTGTCTTCATGGTCTTCAAGATGCAAATGATACAAAATATACATCTTATAAAAAAAAAACTGACCAAACTATGATAAAAACTAACAAGAGAATCAATTTATGAATCACACCACATTTATAAACCAACCCTTCAAACTATAACTAAAACCACTTTTTGTCATTTGGTTATCCAATTCATCAACTAATCTACGGTGTGGTCCTTATGCTGCATCATAACAATCATGTTGATGGATCTACATGGTATTAAATGTAACATGGAGGATAAAAGTGACAATGAGGGTTACACAGAGCAGGTTGGTCTCTACTGGTACTTGGTAGTGACAGAGGAATAAGGCATTTTAGGAGGTTTTGGTAAAGTGAAAGAGAACAATAATAATAAGTGTCAAACGGCTTCTAGATGAGTGGGTTATCAAAAATAACATTGATATAATTTAGTTTAGTATTAAATTTGGTTAATTAAGTGAATTCAATTGGTTAAGCTATTCAATATAAATTGGTTAACTAAACAACCTTTTAGAAAGCTAAATACAATTTGGACTTTTAGGTGTAGTTAAGTTAAGTTTGCAATTCAATTTGGTTTTGAGTGGTTCTTTATCCATTCCTTTAGACCCTCTAAAGTGTCTTTTATTCTAGAAGATAATACATAAACTAAACAATAACTTTATAAGGTAGGTTGTGAAAATATTAAAACATAATAAAATAATGAGTAAAATAAACAACCAATGTAAATGTTGATCGAAAAAATCATTGTTTTCAACTTGAAGTATATATGTATTTCTATGAATAAACTATAAGTTTTTTTATAAGTTTCTTTAGGGTAGTTTTTGAGTAAGTTACTCGTGTTTAAAAATGTTTTCTTTTTTCGATTGAGGGAGAGTGTACCAATGTAGAAGAGAGACTCTCACTTGAGGGGAAGTTTGTCAGGTGTCCAAGTGTGAGTCTAAGTCCCACATTGAGTAGGAATGAGAAAGTTGAGCAACATATAAGAAAGAAGACCCACAACCCTAATGTCTTAAGGTTTTGGATTGAAGGTGATGTCATTCCCTTGTATGTTTGACTCTGTTCTCATTCTTATTTGTCTTCCTGGTGTTTTCTCTTTGATTTTCCCAATAAGTGGTATCAAAGCCGATGGTTTATGGCGATAACCGGTGTTTTCTCCTTGATTTTTCCAATAAGTGATATCAAAGCTGATGGTTTGTGACGATAACCGGCTCAGACGAGTGTGAGTCTAAGTCCCATATTGAGTAAGAATGACAAACCCAATGTCTTAAGGTTTTGGGTTTGTGACAATAACCGGCTCAGACGAGTGTGAGTCTAAGTCCCACATTGAATAAGAATAACAAACCCAATGTCTTAAGGTTTTAGGTTCAAGGTGGTTTCATTCTCTAATTTAAAAATTTTCCCAACATTTAATACATAGTGAAAGTTGAGATTACTAAATGAAAAATGATGAATCTACCTTGGATTGGAATATATAAGTACCATTAATTACATTTTTATTAATATTACAGTTGTTAGTTGAATGTCCTAGATACATAAAATTGTTATTTTATCCACTACAAAGATTTATTATATTGCAATAAGAAAAGCTAGTAAATAACTTATATGGATTTAACAATATTCACCCAATAAAAAAGTGTTTTTCATGTTAGGATGCAATACATTTATAAAAAAATTAGCATTTCATTTTAGAACAAAATACATTGGTTGTTGGTATCACTTCATAAGATATTTTCTCGAAAAAGTTCTAATAGTGAAAAAGATCTAAAGAAGTAAGAATCCGACATATGTGTCAACAAAGGTAGGGGATATTAATTAATAAAATGAAATTGTGTTTAACTTTAATTGACTTTTATAATAAAAGATTGGAGAAAGTCATTACATTGATAAAATTAAAATTACTTTTGAAATAAGAGATTATTGGACTTGATTATATAAGTAAATAAAATAAATGAAGTAATATTATTTTATTGTGAGAGAAAAAAAGGAAAGATGTCAGAGTAAAAGAGATTGCATAAACTTAAGAAAATTAGACGAGCAGAACAATTTTTATTTGTGCATATATAAATACTACTACTATAATTATTATTAACTCCAACGACAAAAAGAAGAAGAAGAGGGAATTAATGAGACAAAATAGTATTTATATTTTTTATATATAACTTGGTTGTGAGGTGAGTATTAGGTTCTCTAAAAAAATTTACTGCTGACCCTTCCTTTGTTTTAAATTCTTCAAAGAGACACATCGAAGATATTATGTATTAATAATTTTTGAACAAATCCATATTAAAGAATAAAACACCACTTTTAATTTATTAGTATTTTTATTTATATATTGTTTATCTTACTTGTTTCTATTCAATATGGAAGTTCTAGTTCATCTTAAATTCCTAAACAAATATGAGTGTTCATACGTGTATAACAAATTCTACTTAACTTTGTGTAGTTTACTATGCATATCTCTTCTTTATATATATATATATATATAATTTTTTCTTCTTTTTTTCTAACTTAATTGACAATAAAGATAAAAGAAATTTTGATTATTTAAAAAAGTAATTTATATAGAACTTAATATTAATTTAGAAAATTAATAATTGAAAGTATAATGTATTTAAGTTCGTAAAGAAGATAAGAGAGAATCACTCAAAGCTATTGTGTTTAGTGAAGGAAGAAAAAAGAAGAAAAGTAAATAAAAAAGTAAAAGAGATAAAAAAAAAAGAGAGAGAGAAGGGAGAGGAGAAAAAAAATAAAATATACAAATACTATTATTATAATATTTTTTTTATTAAAAGGTCCAACAGCTAAACTAAATTTAATACATTGAGTAATGTATGAAAACAAGCTAGTGGGCCAAATTCGGTATAATATATTAAAAAAATTCAAAGTAAAGAAAGGAAAAATTGCAAACATACAACGAGATTTCTTTTTATTTACATGTATTAAAAATTTTAAAAGTACAAAAAATATATATATTTAAATTTAAATTATTTAGATTATGACGTAGAAAATAAAATTGATAAAAATATAGATAGTAACTGTTAATAATATTTATTTTCTATTTAAGTTTTCGTTCTTTTTAAAAGGATTGATAATAATTTAAACTAAAACAAATGATTCGAACTCAAGAGATATCAATACATTAGAACAACCCAAAACCTCATGAAAAACACAGAACCATAATTTTTCTGGTCTCTTGAAAGCATAAGAACTGAAACGCGTAACCCTATAAAACATGATTTTCATATGCAACCACAGTAATTGTCCGTTTAGGCATGACCCACCAGCCAAAAAGAATCCATAAGGTATAATAGCTTTTTATATGAATCAGATGACACACTTATATTGCCACAATACTTGTTCATATTAAAGCAAAACTTACATATTTTTTATATTTAGCTGCCAAGTTTACCACGCTATCTTATTTATTTTTCTAAAAAATCAATTCCTTTTTTTTTTTAAATTGTGTTAATACTTTCTCATCGTAGAATTAATTGGAACAACGCTACTTAAATTCATGACCCTTTCAATTTTCTATCAAATATATAGTTTACACTGGTATTATTTTAAATATTAAAAGATCAAATTATTATTTTTTGTTAATAAGCAGTACATGTACCCCAACATGTGTGGAGAAATTAATCACATACTTGTTTTTGAAAAAAACAAAATATAGTTGATTTCACTCAGGTTGTAAAAATCATCGAAGTGTCAATTAATTGATTTAATATATCTTTGTGAAAGAAAAACTTGAACCACTGGTAACTACGATTTAAAAAACTAGACTATAAACAAAATGAAAATATTGTAAAATATAAAAAATGATATATAAGACCACCTTTCTAATTATTCACAGTATAAACTTTTATATTGAAAATATTTTTCATAAGAGTATCTTGGAAGTTAAAGACTAACACATCCACATATTAATATTTAAGGAATTACTTGTTTTTATAGATATTTTATTAAGATCAAATCCTTGACCACATTCTTAAAAAGATATTTTTTTTATCTATTAAGTGTCAATCATGTTCTTTCTCACTTCTCTATTTATCTTTTGAATTAATATATATATATATATATATATATATATATATATATATATATATATATATATATATATAGTTATGATATTAAGTTTTATTTTTCATTAAAATATATTAAAATAAATAAATAATATGAAAATTAAAATCTTTAGATGCATTGAAAAAAATCTTAGATCGGACAAAAGAAATTTAAAGGGTAAAGAAATCATTAAAGTGTATAAAAAATAATCTCAAATTTTTCCTGATAATTTCATATATTAAATTATTTAAATATATTGTAGTTTCGGAGAATGATGAATTTTAAGATTATTCTATCTGCTGTATTTTTTGTGATAATTAAAAAATATATAATATTTACTTTTAGTTCCTGAAAATACTTTGCGGATATACTAAAAGTACACCATTTTTTTTTCTTTCAAATATGAAACTAGAAATAAAACAGCACAAAGAGACTAATTTAAAAAATACCACAAATTCTCAAAAACTAAAAATACAGTTAAATTTTAGAAGTAGAAAGTGAGAAATGGGAATGACATGTATAGCCAGTGCATAATCACCAAAGTAGAGAAATAATAAGAAGTTGTTGGGAACTAATTGAAGATGTGACTTTAGTTAAGCCAGGACAATGTTTTATGTAATAAATAGAAGTAAGGGAATTCTACCAATTAAGTAAACATAGAGATAGAAATAATAATTTAACCAAAATAAATAAATAAAAATGGATAGAAAGTGTGCAAAATTTATAATTTTTTTTTAAATTGAGAGAAAAAAAAACAGAGAAAGAGAAAGAAAATAACTTTATTTCTACAATTTACCATTCTTCCCACTCAGTTATTGCATTAAGAGTTGCTAATCTTGGCATGTGACTGATGCAAATTATATCATGGTTGTTAGAGCTTAGTTTTATACCACAATATTCAATTGTCAATAAATTTTAGTATAAAATTAATGAAGGTTAAACTATATGTGGATGATGATGAAATGTTATATATTTTTTTCTTGTTCTATTTTTCAAGCATGTTTGTCATACTTTTTTTTTATATTTAGGAATCAATTATTTAGGAAACAGATTTCCATGTTGAAGAACTAAACAAAGAAACACACAAATCTTAAACCAACCAATCTATATCTAACCTTTTTTTTTATGGATCAAATATATGACTGATTGAAATAAGTCGACAATATTGTCTTTTGTTTTAGTATTTTTACTTAATATTTTTTACATTGGAACTTCATTTTGGATTTTGTTTATCCTCTTTTAAGTGGGGTCATTGACCAGACTCAAAGTCGAATACTTTTTCTCTTCCAATTAAATTTGTTATTCTGTTCATACATAGCATGGAAAAAATGGATCATTTTTTGCCACACTTTTCATATTGGTTTCTGAAAGATGGAAGAACGAAATGTCGCATTAGAGTGTCCAAATCAGTGCTTGGCCCAGAAAAGACTGATCCAGACATCGATAAAGAAAAACCATGTCATGTTACCTTTCGTTATCAGAAATCAATCTCCCAATAAATTAGGCCTCTTTTCTAAAATATGTTTTGTTGTGTTAAAACCAAGGAAACTTTGCCTTTTCAAGCCAATTTAAGCTCTGAATAATAGATAAAGTTATTGAGTTATTGTATTATTGTGGTCAATATAATGATAGGATAAAATAAAAATTGTGTTAAAAATATTATTTTGTTGAAATTATATAAAAATTAAAATTTATTTAAAATTTCATCCATTACTGGTTTGCTAGTTATACATCCTTGAAGAAAGCTACAACACCAATGAAAGAAAGGAAAGAGAAAAGAACATTACCAACAGATTTCATGGACCCACTTTCTGAAATGATCTTGTCTTCTGCAAAAACATCATTAGAGTCACCAAGCCATTTGGGGTGGAAGCAAAATTAATTAAACAAATGGAAGTAAAGTATATAAAAGAAAGACTTTGTGCATGTCATAATAAATCAAGGCACTCACTGCACTCTTTTGCATGGCACAAACACTTCAGCCCTACACCACAGTTGCCTTCAGGCTTTTCACACTCTTTGCAAAGATCTTCCACGTGATTTGGCACATCAAAGGACATCCATGTTCCCAACACATACCCTTCAGCTTCACCGTTTGAGGAGCTTCTGTGCATCCAACCATAATGAGAGCAGTTCAAATGCTTAGGATGAAAACCCTTGTCAACCTTTTGAAGATCTTCAATAACTAGACATGAATTTGGATTTTTCTCTTGCTCTTGAATCGTGGAAGATGTTGAAGCAGCAGGTCCACACCTATGTGACAAGCCTTTGCAATTTCGGATAAATGGTGTGGAATCTATTGTGCTTGAGCAGTTGAAAAGAAGGAGTGAGTTTGGTTCAGGAGGAGAAGGAAAGCCAGCAGTGACAGCCAGAGGAGAAATGTAATGGAGAGAAGAAGAACAAGGGTGAGATATGGTTAGTAATCTAGCATTATAGTCAAGTGAAGAAACTTGGAAAAGTCCAAGAGATGTTCTCAAGTAGAGATTCTGAGATCTGCATATGGTGATGTTACCTAATAGGGATGTAATAGTAGAATTTGGATTCAAGAAAGATGATTGAGTTTTACTATCACTGCAGTAGTTGGTATGATTATGCTGTTCTATAGGAGTACATAGTGTGGTGTGGAAGATGAGCAAATAATAGAGAAGTTGGACTTTGTTGAATGGCTTCATGTTCATCTCTTTTCCCTATAAATGCAACTCATGAGGCTTCAGTCATCAAATTGTGAGTCATGTGGGGCATTTTATCTCTGAGGATAACACTATATAACGATGCATAAAGGTGAAAATGGAGAATCTTCTGCTTTTGAAATCAAGTTCCAAGTTGGCTCTATGTTAATAGCTTAAAAAGAGGTCTTATTGCTTTTGCCATGCCTTTTGACATGGAATACAACTAAGTTGGATTCATGAAGTATTGTTTATCATCAAGCTATGCATGTTCCGTACCATTGATTCTCATTCTCTGCCATGTAAAAGTGGCTTTTCTATTTAGACTTCTTTAGGTAAAGCTAGTGATGATATAATTTTGTGTCTTAGAATTTCTTTTACTTTTATATGGCCCAGAAATTTAATTGATACAAAACATGCTACGATGAAACAAAAACTAAATGGCTATTCGCAATGCCAAATGCTAACTCCTAGAAGTATCAATCAATCTAAGGCAAAAAAGTTCATAATTATAATTCATAATCCATAATACTACGAGTTCAAATTGCACGAGATGTAGTAGTAACAGCTCATGACAGAACTACACATAACGCAACACAAGCAAAAACATAGACTAAACAAATTTGAAGAGGGGAATTTTATTGCTGGAATATTATGTTGAGGATCATGCTGGGGCCTTGACAACATTAGATGGGAAATCCAGCAGCACAATGTTCTCAATGGCTGCTGAAAATGTTGTGGAGAACTCCACATGATTTGGGTGGCTTTGAAATGCAGCAAAATCTTCTTTCTTGTTGAATGTCATTAGGAAGGCATGAGTGAAACCTTGTCTCAGCACATCTAAGCTTTCTATGTCCCTTCCCCTGCTCAAGATAAATGCAATCAAACATTTGAGAAGACTCTATTCACTAAAAGTACATGAGAATATCAGTATCAGAGTCCAAAATAACCAACACTATGCACTATGATTCTTAGATGATTATCAACAGTATCAGGTTTATGTGTATGAAAGAATATTCATTTGAAAGAAAAAAAAAACTATAACTTAGGATACACAAAAAACAGTTCATGAACATTTATATTGTTGTCCAAAGTACAAGGTAACAAAACAGAAAACAAACCATTCAAAGGACTTGACAGCATCAATCTCTGAGACCAACTTCTCCATCCCTTTTGTGAGCTCATCAACTGCCACACCTTCCTTGAACTTAACAATCACAAAGTGTTTGAATTCCCCCATTGCTAGCATGCCCTAAAGCTTGTTCCTTTCAGCGAAATATATATTCCCAATTTGCCTCACGTTCTTGATCTGTTCTTTGTCAGAACCCCATGACTCCTTTCATTGCTATACTAATCAATTTTACCAAAAAAAAAAGTGGTAGGAGACAGCATCCACAGCTGAATCTCAGGAAAGGTACTGATACTTTCACCTTTAGACCCACCAATGCACATCTTCTTTCCATGGCATAGTAAAAATTGTCTGGTGCCATTGTCGTGGCACATGAATGGGGTCCTTGGTGTCATCACCATAGACAAGTTTGAGTGATAATTGGCCTCATTTTGAATCACAGAACATCATGATTATACATGGAACAACTTTTCTTTCTTTACTAGCTTTTTCTTTTGTGCTATATATGTGTGCAGAAAAGTGGTGATAGAGAGCCTCAACTTTTCTCCATGTCCTTAGCATGTGCACCGGCTACGTAAATTATTGCCCTTGGATCGACATGCTATTTTTCTACTTCACTTTTACAAATTTCACTGTCTTCAGTTTAACTTCTTCGAACAGAGTTACATCTTAAATTCATTGTAAGAAATTTAAATTGTTATACAAAATTATTTTTAATTTATTCATCATTTTTTTAAATATTGAAGCTTCATCAAAACATAGATAGAAAGAGATACAAAGTCCGGAAAATTTTCCAGTTTCTCATGACATTATACATATATATTAAGGAGTGAAATTCTTTACAACTGGCTTCAATCACACCCTCGTTTATTGAAATGACAACTTTAGTTCTATTATTAGAGTCTAAGAATTCTTGTAACCTATTGTTAGATTTAATCAAGTTTAACCATTAAAGTTTTGACGGTTAAATATGATTTTGTTTTTAATATTTAGCCTTTTTTTAGATTTACAATATTTAGCTATAACTTATGTTTTAATCATTTAAGTTTACTTAGAATGATTTAAGAATGAATTTTTAATTTAGTAGTATTTTTCTATTAATTTATTGATCTTACATATTATTGTATGCTAGTAATGTATAGTGTAGTATATACTTCACATATAAAGATATAAAGAACATGTCGCATTATATATAATCTTAACCGTAACAAATATTATGTTGACAACTCAGCTTCATAGTGAATAATAGAAGTTTATATCCTTATTTATTGATATCTCGCTTTTATATTTAAAAAAATATAATTCAATTTTAACAATTTTAAAATTGATAAAAGTATTATATCAGATTAATTTATTTAATAAATATTTTTGAAAATTTGTGCAATACCTTTTTGGAAAAAGAATGAGGAAGCGTGGATAAATGCACAATATCTAAAAATTGGCTGGAGATGGAAGTAGTAAAAGGCAAATGCTAACTGTACTATACCATTTTGTAAGTTGCAACATACCAACCACTGTGAATTGTCAAAAATATCCTTACGTATTTATATTTAAAGGATAGAGTTTTCTCCTCCTTTACCGTGACTTTCTCGTCTTTCGGATTATTGGTGTGCGAGTTGAAATTATAATGGTCTCAGAATAAAGAGGAGTTGAGTTTAGTAAACATGTGAGGTGTAATTAGAAATGTGAAATTCCTTTCTTGTTTTCATAATTTAACAACTTCTTTCATTCTCTTTTGTTTCTCCTTTTTCTTTCTCTCCAACTTCAAAGTCCTAAATTCTCATTTCTCTCCCTTTCTGATTTCCAAGTTACAAACTAACTAACAGATAGAAATTAATAAGTATTTCTTTTCCTTTCTCCTTTATTTAAATATTGCCCTTTATAGCTTATTCGTGCTTAGAAGAATTTGAAAAAGGGGTGTTTGAATTTTAAGCTTGGATTGAGGTGTTCTATAACTAGGATTGGAGTTTTTGAAATGATCAAAAAGTTTTTTTAGTCTTTTTAATTCTTTGTCTTCTTTAACCTTTATTTTTTACGATACAAGGAAAAGTTAAAGAAAGAGAAATTAAATTTATTTCGATTTCATTTTAGCTTATAGTTAATTTTTATTTATTTTTTATTTTTTGTATTGGCGTGATACCTTTTGCATTAAAATTTTTTTAATTTGTTAAATTTAAGAGATTAAAAAGGAATGGCTACCAATCTACTCTTTTAAATTAAAATAAAAATAAATTCAAAGAATAAATTCTTTTATTGAATTGTTCGATATAAATATGGAATAGTATTTTAATTTAAATGATGAATATTTACAAATTAAATTCTAATGATTAGTTTTCACTGAATAATCTAATATAAAAGTAACAATCTTTTCAATTAGAGATGTTAATTGATCCGTTAAAAGACCTAAAAAATTTACATGATTAAACATTTTTTTAATATATACATATACAAAAACGGGAGATGATGTCCCATTTTACCGCTCTTACTAAAATTCTTGATTTTGAGACTTGTCTTATTATTTTAATTTGGCGAACTATGGTCAAGTGTAATTTTAGAATTAGACTTAATCTTTACTAGTATTTAATGACTTAGAATTTGAAAAATTATGTGAAAATATGTAATATTTTAATATAGTGAATTTTTAAACATGGTGTGAGAGTTTTTTTTATTGCATTTAGCTTATTAGATCAAATAATTTTGGATTACTGATAAATTGTGTGCAAAAATTATTTTAAAGATCTTGCTCAAAATAGAACAATGATCTAATTCAAACGACGATTTCTTTATAAAGAAAAATGAAGATTTTTGTTAAAAGAATATTGATTGCGTGAACATACATTATTCAAACAATATTCGTCTGGATTAAGGAGGTGGTGTCTCTTTATCTAAGTTGGTTTTAAATTATCTAAAAGTTGTGTTGTACAATTTCAATTCCCTTATTTAATATAGTATTATTATGAATTAAAAATATATTTTATGAGATGTAAATGGATAAATGTGTGGAATGTTTATGCAATTAAATTAAATTACTAAAATTAGTGGACAGAAAATAATTGCCATGAAAATAATTTATTATTGTATAAGTATTGGGTTATGTAATGTATAGTTTGAAATATTTCAATATCCAAACTTTATTATGTAATGTATATATATATATATATATATATGGATCCTAAGTATTGATTTTCAATATGTACACTCTCATTAATTCATATATATAATAAATTATGTATATTTTATATTATTTAAATTAATTATAATAAATTGTTACATTATCTTATCAGCAAAATGTGCGTTAATCAACTAAATCAACAAGATCTTCATTCAACGGTGGGTACAATTTTATATTTCTGTAGTTTTTTCAAATAATTATTTTATTTATCCTTGTAAAAATGAGATAGTCATTTAGGAGTATATATATGGATATATTAAAATGTGATATAATCGTTTCTTTCAAATTTTAATTATTTTTTTATTATTAACATAATTTAGATATCTTAATTAAAAATTTTAGGTCTATTAAAAAAATCAATTTATAATATATTAAATAAGTGTAGAATTTACTTTATAACTCAATTTTGTAAAATTAAATTAGATTTAAAATATAATTCTTTATATAGTATTAAAATTTATTATAACAAAATTTAACGATTTATCATTATTGAGTCGATATTAAATTATTAAATATTTAATTTTACATATTAAAAAGATAATCTTAATATATAAAGGAAATATTGAAAAATTTATATTAATTAAAAATAAAATTAATTCATAATATATTAATAGATACAAACTTTTATTTTAAAAACTGATTTTTGTAAGATTAAATTAATTTTATAATTTACTCTTTAAGATCCACCTCTGATAAAATTTAATATCATAAAAATTGTTATATATTGATGATTGATCGAGATATATTATCGCAATTAAGCTTTTGAAACTCAAAACATCAACTATTGGTTAGAGCAAATATCATCACTTACATACTGATACTAATGCATCATTAATAAAAATTTCAATAAGATACAAAATTGATACCCAACTCTCCATCAACACTACACTACAAAAGGAGAAAGAAATATCGTGTGGAAATTAACGTTGTATAATACCAATCTATGAAATAAATTATAAAAAAAACAACAACATGATGAGTGATAAAAAAAAAATTAGGACAAAACAGAAAAATTTATCTTACCTTCTCAACAAAAATATCGAGCCATATTTTTCTGTGTTAAACAATAGTCTGGTTAAGCGGGCACAACTAACATAATTAGCAAATTATTCTAAATAAATTTATTTGCAGTGAAATTAAATTATGCGAAATTTAAGTGTGGAGTTGGTATTTACACAAGAAAAAGAATTAGAAAATAATAAACACTAAATTTTTTACTTAATCTTCTAAACTTCTGTTAAAAAATAATGATTAACATATTAAGATAATGAATCATTAAATGACTCATTTAATGAACTATCAAAGTATGATTATGTGAATGAACTTTACCATTTAAGTTTGCCAAAGGTAACTTTCCAATAAACTTTGTAATTGGAGCCGACACTGAGGAGAATTAAACAATATACTTTTTTTTACTTTTTACTTTTTACTTTTTACTTTTTAATGAGATAAGCTTCAACAAAATCAAACTTGGTCAAACTGGTAAAGTGTCTTTGTTCAGTTCATGTCACTTCCTGAAAATGGCTTTTCGGTGCACATCATTGCCATCTGTTTATTTTGTTTCATTGTGATTGATTTTTACCAAAATAAAATGTGATACATCTTATATGGGATTATAGGAAGGGGGGGCTTCAGGTTTTGGACGGAAAAAAATTCAAATCGATCTTATTTTTATTGAATATGGTGTTCATATATTAATACTTTTTAATTGGTTTAAGAAAATTATCACAAGGTTTAAAAGTTTTTTTACTGATTCAATTTAATTTCTTAAATTAAAATTTAAAATATCTACTAAAAGCAAGTTGAATTCGAAGAACATGATTTCGATTTTTTTTAATTAATTTAAATTAAAAAATATTAAGAATTTAAATATAAGAAAGTTAAATATAGTAGAAAAAATTATAAATTCATTATTGTAAGATTTTAAATTAAAAGATGATATCAATCCTTTATATAAATTTCACTAATAACTTATTCATATTATTTTGTTTAACAAATTTTCTTTATATATCTTAACACAAGTTTATTTCAAAAAGAAATTCATAAACATTTATTCAAACACAATATGAGATTCTTGGATGCAGGTGTAAACAATGTGAAAATTGTGGCGGTGAAGAAGAGGCAAGAACAGTGATAATCAAGGTTTTAAAAATTGGAGTACCATAATTTTTTCTACATTTTTTTATGACAACTTCTTGTGTGAGGGAAAGAAAGAATGAAAGAAAGAAGATAAAAAAATCAAAAAATTAATATCTAAAGTTTTTTAAAGTTATTTTAATCTCTAGAATAAATTATTTAAAGTCTCATCTATTTACGACACCCCATCTCTAATTTTCTTCTAATTGTTGAGGAACATGAAGGTGGACAAGTTTTATATATGACCTATGGCGAAAAGCTATTACATTTATTTCATTCATACAAGGATCTTGTGTGCCCTTTGCAAAATTTCTAAAAGATGATGTTAATTATTCTAATTGAAGAAATTTCATGATAAAATAAATAAAATTTAAATTTGGTCTTATAAGAAATTTCTTTATCTTCCAGTTCCTGGACCCAGGGCCTCCGGGTACCCCAATTGTAACCACATGGGCATGGAGTCCCATCTGCATTAATTTCGAGATTACGATGATCTTAGTAACATTTATGTAAAAAAATAAAAGAGTCATTTAAGCACAATGGACGAATATAAATAAATAAAAAAATCCCTTAAAAATTACAAGAAAAGAATGTAGTAATAAATATAAATTCTTTAAAATATTTTTATTATTAATATTTAGTGATAATAACTGGTAGGAGAATATGGTTGACTTGATGACAGGTAATTGGAGACGTTGACTAGAGAAAGATGTCAAAAGCCTACACACTCACGGCAAATGTCAATGGCACACGTGGAGTCAAATTGGTAAGCAACTAAAATGGGACCACTTAGGGAAAATATTTTTTTTAGTGTTCAAATTATTTTTTTACTTATGAACACATTTTTTGAAAGAAAATAGTGTCTTTTTCTTTTAAAAGAAACCTTTTATTTAAGAGAAAATTAGAATAATGCTTTACATTTGCTATTTGTTGTCGTTGACTTTAGAGGTTCCGTTTATCACCAGTCATTCATAATTGTTTCATGGGCTTTTATTCCATAATTGTATCTATATTGGATGAATCTCAGCGCAAGAAACTTGTGTAACTCTCACTGCTATTATAATCATACCATTTATATTTTATGTATATTTCATATTTCCCCATAATGAATAATATACCCATTTATATTATTATATGAAAATTAATTTAATTATGTTATTAAGTTATTATTGAGTTGACATGGGGACAATGACAAGTCAAACTCATTATCGAATTCTGATACAAAATACAGCGTTGACGTCGAAGTAATTTGTCAACAACAAATTTGGATGCCCAAACATGAGACCGCGTTGACATTCATCGTAATAGTTTTTTCACGTTCCACTTGTTTTTCTCCTTGAGTCAGAACCATTCGCATGAACTTCATGAGTCGGATTTACATAATGCTTCTTGACACAACTTTAACAATTTCAAAATGCCCTTTCTCCATTTTCTGCCTTCATTATCTCCACGCATGATATTTGCAAATGAAAAAGATAAAAGCAATAAATATATATATATATATATATATATATATATATATTATAAAAAAATATTCTATGTATATATCAACATAACACACTTTATATATAATTTGTAAGTCAAAAGAATAACTTAAATAGGAGTAATATAGATAATTGAATTTTTAACTAAAATTAATATTGCTAGATACGTTATAATAATTAGTCTTTTGTATTTTTCATTCACCTATCATTATAATTTAAAAATATCAATAACTGGACTTTAAACATAACTCAATTTCAATCTTACAAAACCACCTTTTAAGATAAGGTTTGTACTCACTTATAAATTATTGAAAGATTTTATCTCTAGTCGACGTGGGATCTTCAACACACTCTCGTCATGCCGAAACTTCTTAACTCGAGCTTGAAACTTATATATAAAGGTGGTCTTATAGGCTCAATAACCTTGCTAGGATAAACTCTCATACCATGTAAAGAAATATAATTTTTATATATTAGTACATATATCATACAAATATGTATGAGTGTGTGTGTATATATATATATATATATATATATATATATATATATATATATATATATTATACAAGATAATATAAGTTATAATTAAAGGTGTGTTATGATATGTGCGCATAATCTACGGCTGATTATTTCTAATAAATGGAGAGAGAGTCTACAAGAAGTAAGTTTAAATTTTTCTTTATAAATACTGTATTTCAAATTCACAAGCTTGAGTATTGTTTATTAGTGTTAAGGAATAGGTGACTTGTTGGACCTTGAGTATAGGCTCATATATGTATTTTTTGAATATCTTATACATGTAAGAGTGTGTCTGTGTTTTGGTGGTGTGATATCTGTTTTGAGTAATATACTTTAGGGTCTTTTTTTTTTTTTTTTTTTTTTCTTTTTTTTTTTTTTTTTTTTTTTTTTTTTTTTTTTTTTTTTTTTTTTTTTTCTCCTTCCTATCTTTCATCTTATCATTAACAACTAGACTATTGATAAGTATTCGAGAATGAAAAGATTAATGAGTAAGTTGATGAAATTGATTATAAGAATTTTGTTTGCTTTTTACAATATTTTTATCATACACAACTTAATATAGAATTTGTCATAAGAGTTATATCAAGATATATGCAGAATCTTAGAGTATCTTATATTTGAGTTGCTAAACAAATTTTCAAATACATCAAAGGAATTATATGACAAGTGATATTTTGTTTTTACAAAACAACATTTAAACTTATAAAATTAAAGTTGTTAGGTTAACAAATTCAAATTATAGAAATGTTAAGGACAATCGTAAGAACATTGCAGGTGTTCATTATAGAAGGAGCCCTGGTCTTATAGAGTTTAAAGAAAAAATAAGTGGTTGTTATCGAGATTTAGTCTTAATAGAGTTCAAAGAAAAAAATAAGTGATAGTGTTATTTACATTTAAAGCAAAATATATAATTAGTATTATATGTGTGCATGTCATGTTGCATGAGTAGACAAATTGTTGATAATTAGTCCGTAATAAACTTGTTTAGAATCTCGTAACTTATGATAAAAGTAAGCATATTAATATTAAATTTTATTGTTTAAGAGATCAAGTGAATGAAAAAAAAAAACAAAAATATATTGCAATACTCATTATCAAACTACAAAACTTTCACTAAGTTGACTAGGGGTGGAAGATTTAAATTTTTAATAGGTAATTAAATATTTTTAATGTTAAGAAATTGAATTAAGAAGAAGTATTAAGTCTTAATTCAATTTATGTGAGAATATTACCTATGAGACTATTGAGAACAATGTGTTAGACGTGCACTATGTATATATATTGGTAAATCTTGGCTCCTACATTCTTAAATTTCAACAAGTGAAAAAATAAACTTTAAACTTCTAATAAACTATAATTAATTTTATGACAGGATCACTTCTGAAATAAATTATTTTCTTAAAATTAAAGACACAAAAACAAAAGTTGTCACGTGTGTCATGCTGCGCTTTGTACGGTCCCATATCCTCGTGGGATGAGAGACTCTAATTAACGTCTCCATCATATAATGCCGATTAACATGCATATTCTTTCCAACATAAAACAAACTTCAGACTTAAAATTCAAGGTCAATAGTTCTATCAACAAATAATTATGTCTTTTTCGGTTTACTTCCAAATTTACCCATGCACCTGTAAGTGAGTGAATTTGATTCCATAAATGTGTAGCACGTGTTCCTCGCTTGCTTTCTCCAAACCTAGTCGTGTACCATATCTTCTCTTTCCAGTTCTATGGTTCAAGAGAAATGAAATTGTATCACTCTTCTTGATCTATATATAACGCATTCTTCCTTCTCTGAACGTAACACAAGTCAACTATTATATTCTTCATGATCATGGATGCAACTATGAACAAAGTTAACACCGAATGTTCAAATTACTACTCTTCTTCCTCTTCATCACCATCATCCACTTCTTCCCCATCGGATAATTCATCATTTCACGCACAAGCAACAGCACCAGCGACGATTTCTCACAAGAGGAAAGCTGGGAGGAAAAAGTTTCAAGAGACACGGCATCCAGTGTATAGAGGAGTTCGTCACAGAAACGGTGACAGATGGGTGTGTGAAGTTCGCGAACCCAACAAGAAATCAAGGATATGGCTTGGGACATACTCCACTCCAGAAATGGCGGCTAGGGCACATGACGTGGCCGTCCTAGCCCTGAAGGGCACCTCTGCGGTGTTCAACTTCCCTGATAAGGTTTCTCTTCTTCCAGTTGCAAAGTCATCTTCAGCTGCAGATATTAGAGTGGCTCTAGCAAAAATTTCCGAGGTTTCTGCACCGACCAAAAACCCTTCTTCATCCTCTACAAATGATTCAATGGTTGAAATTGAAACTGAAACTAACACTTGTTCAGTGGAGGGTGCTGTTGATTTTGCCAAGACTATGAACAATGATGATGGGTCCGACAAATCAGTGTTTTTTGATGAAGAGGCCATTTATAACATGCCAGTTTTGTTAGATAGCATGGCAGAAGGTCTTCTTATTACTCCACCTTCTATGAAGAGATTTGATTGGGACGAGGTTGATTGTGAAACAGACCTCACTCTATGGACTTATTGACAATATTATACTGCAGATTCTACGTAGCATGTAACATTTCTGTCTCGTTATTCAGACTTAACACTAGGTTAAATTAAATTTTATAAGTTCAAACTAAAATTAAATTTAAATATATATTTAAATATGTTATTTATTCTAATTAAAATTTACATATCTAAGAATTTGGATTGATTTTAAGCTTCATACAGGCTGCACTTGTGATGGTAACTATGAGGAATCAGCTAACAACCCATGTTGGTGTCAACTTGATTTATATGCTTCGAGTTTTCTCTTTTCTGAGGTTGGAATTATTACAGGATTAATTAGGTCTTTTAACTAATTTTCATATGGTAAGTAGATAATTATATTTTTACTTTATAGTTTATCTATTCCAAATACTTTTATATTTTAAAATAAAGTAAGTTTAATAGAAAATGAGGTGTTGGTGGATCATCGTTCAATTTTTAACTATTCTTTTACAAATTAAAAGATTTAAGCACTTAGAAAAACTGAAAGTCATAAACACACGAGGGTTTAAACTATTGAAGGAGGGGGAGTTCGTGGTTATTACATACGTAGAAAACAAAAGACATTATTGTAGGTGGTCGTCCAGGGCGTGGCCGGTTGCATTCCATGAACAACTGTGACATGTGTGGACCAGTTCAAGCATCTTCGCTCATGTGGAAGCTGGGAGTGAGTCCAAACTTAAGTCGTGACATGTAACTATCCCAAACTAAAAGAATATTTATTATTAATAATTTGATTATTGTTTTATCGTATAATCATGCTAATAAATTCAATAAAAATTTAATCTAATTATTTTATGTTGACATTTATATTTATATATGGAGGTTAAAAAACTTGTATATATATAAATATTTTTATTGAAGTGAAATATCATACTCGTCCTTATTTTTTTTTATAAATAATTTATTAATCTCTTCTATCTTTTTTTTTGGTGAATCTCTCTGAACTACTTACATATGGTTTTAAATTTCATCCTTTGAAACTCATGGTTCATTTTTCATTAAAATGACATTATTAGGTCAATTATGTCTGTTTCAAAATTTAGAGTTTCGTGATTTTATCATTAAAAGATACACCAGATAATTAAAGAAAAAAAATATATTTAAATTTTTTTTAACCTCAACTCTTAAATAATATGACTAAACAAACCAAAATCATCTACCTAATAATTTTTTATGTCTAGCTGATGGATTTATGTCTCTATTAACACATGATATTTCATATAACACCAGTTAGTTGCTATTTTTATTAGTTATTTTAATAGTTTGTTTATAAATAATAATTTGCTTATCATGTATTTGTCCTAACCAATTGAATAAGAGCTTAATCCTAATGTTTTCTTTAACACTCATCTTATTTTTATATAAAAACATTTCTTCAAAAGTTTATCCTTTTATATCTTTAGTCTCCTGTTTAATTCATAATAAACAAAATTTCTTCAACTAGAATTCTATTTGATATTCGAACATAACTTATTTTCTCAAAGTTCAACAAAAGTTTCACGTTTCGCTTCAATAAGTAATCCATAACCTATTTATCGATACCTCGTTACCAACATCTCAAATAAACATGTAACATGTAATTTGAATTCAAATATTTTTTTTTTAAAAAATAAATCAATGTTTCATAATTAATATAAGTTAATTTGAAAAAAACATTTAATATCACATAATTAAACTAACTTTAATTTATATCAAAAAAGTTGATTTTATTTATTTTTTAAATATTTATAAAAAATTCCAAGTAAACTTATGGGTAAGGACTCAATTTTTTTAGTCATTCAAATTTTACTGAAGCCTTCTTCGCAATTTTGGGTCTTACGGTAAACGGGTAAGACTCCGAGAACAATTTCTTGTCCCTCCTTGTTTAGAACAACGTCAAAGGTTCGTATGTTGCATAAGCATAATTTCGTTGAGCTTTTTATTATATATATATATATATATATATATAATAACAAAATTTAAGTTTAATAAACTATTGTTTGACAACAATAAATTAATTGTAAAGATTTATTATGTAAATTAAATTATTTATTATTAATTGGGAACAAGTCTAAAATCTAACTTCTACGTAATCAATTCTAATTTTATAAATAAAATATGTATATGATTCAATATAATAATATTTTTTATTATATATATATATATATATATATATATTATTTTGAAATACCAATAAAATTTGTTAAAAAGGAAAATAAATAACTAAATGAGGGAATATCAGATATAATTAAATATTTTTAGAATTATTAATTATTCAACAGGGAATTCATTAATTATAGGTAATGAATTTCAGTTTAATAATAAAATGAAAAGTCTGAGTATTATAAATTGAACAATAAAAAATATTTTTTAAAATTATTAATGATAAGTTAATTTATTGGAGTTTAATCTTTGTATTATATTCTACAGTTAATTTAAACTTTAAAAGTTAAAGAAAACATTATATTATTTTTTAATAGTTCTTTAAAATAAATAATATTAATACGAATATTTTAATCCTTATTAAAAAAATAACTTCAGAATCTATGGTCTAAATGTTACCTAGGACCAAATAACTCACTCTACAAAAATAAAGTTATTAAATAATTGTTTTATTTCAATGGGTTTTCAAATGGCTGTTTACAATATTTCAAATTTAAATACGAATACAATCTGACCTCAGATATTAAGCATATTTGAAATCCTATTTTTTTAACATGGATATATTAAAGTACTTCTTAATTCAAATTTTATGACTCGATTATATGACTGGTCTATATTAATAGTATGGTTAAAACTTGATAAAAAAAAATTTAAATTAATAAATTAAAAGAAAAACACATTTAAAAATAAGCATAAACACCAAAATTACTAACAATATACTTTTTATAAGCTTTAGTATTCATTATCATTGAGAAAATTATACTGTTTTATTATTTTTTTAATAAGACCAGTACGATAGTTATACTTTCGGTAACACGACATGGTCTACCACATGGCGAAAACATACGAGGGAGAGAGAGACAATATATTATATAAGAAAATAGTGTTTATTATAAATTCTACAAAAATTGATGTCAAATAATTGTTTTTGAAACACATAAAATGAAATAAATTAAACTTCCGATAACAAATTTTGCTATTGGCCATGCCATGTTTGGTAATAATTCAAAAATGTTGATTGATACCGTCATCTGTTTCACTACGCTGACTTTTATTAGAAACTAGTATTACGACAAAACAACGAGCAGAAAAAAAAATATAAAATACTTTCAAATCGCGTGTTGATATTTTAAATAAGAAAAATAACTTAAAAAATGAAAAGAAAGTCCAAATAAGACAGGGAATCTTCCATTTCAAAAGAATTTCCATATTTACTTTTAATTTCATAATATTCATACTTTTGGTATCAATATATGTAAGGCTTTATCCATTTTGTAAAATGTGTTTTCTTCTCTCTTTACGATCGCATATCTTAGGTGTTTTGTTTATGTTATTTTGAGATGTAACTCACGAAGAGGAAAAAGAAAAAAATGAGGATGTTTTGGAGCGTAAAGGTGTCATTTCCTTGTCTGTAATGTTCAAGATGTTCTCTTCACTAGAACTCTTTCTCGTATGAGGGAAAAGTGTGCACGTAAAAGATATTCCAATTATTATACCAGTCTTTTTATAAATCTTTTTTTCTGTACTTTCTCTGTTTTACGAAAAATTAAACTCATTTTAATAATTTTTTTATATTTCTGTTTAATAAAATTGTTCATAATAATTATATTCTATTGTTAGTTTTTTTTTTAAATCTATTTCTTTTAAAATATAATAATTTTAAAAAAATTGTTAAAAATTGAATTCTTTTATCTTAATTAGAATTTTTAGTTAGTTTACTTAATTTTAATAATTTTTTATATGTTAATCAAAAAATAAAAAATATACATCTGAATAGAAACTTTGACACAAGATAATATTAAAAAATCAAAAAAGGTTCTAAGTAAAAAAACCTTGAAAATCAACATATTTCTTTTTACTATTTTATATCATTTCCTGTATTTTTTATAGTAATATTCAAACCCTTTTACTATACTATTTTTTATATTAACCATTGTTATTTTCAAATAAATTTTGAATACTTATTGATTAAATTAATTATTGAATTAGTCTAAAAACAACTTAAGATTAAGTTATAATTACTTGCAAATAAATTTTGAATACTTATTTATTAAATTAATTATTAAATTCGTCTAAAAACAACTTAAGATTAGGCCGAATAAGCATTATATTAAACTGTAATTATTTTAATTTACTCATAAAACTACAATAATCAAATTTGGATAACTAATTAAATATGATAAATGTTATTAAAAACCTACACTCTTATTAACCTATTTATAGAACTGTGTTAGACTTCATGTGGACGAATCGAGATTAGATTAACATAAATAACGTAGTTAATCTCATATTATTTTGACACAAAGTACGTCTTAGTTAAATTAATATTTTAAGTAATCATTGCATTATTCAGTGGTACTTCTTAAATTATTACAACATGTTCTCATGTGTTAAGTCTCGATCATGTATTGTATAAAAGATAAACATGAACATCCAGTTATTTACACACAAGTACCGAATCACCATTGCATTACTACATCAACCAAAGAGAGAACATTATTCATTCTAAGTTTTGAAACTCCTCTGGTGATCAAAGTCTGAAAATTAAGAAAAAGAAATTATCAAGGTAACAAACATATAAGCAAAGAAAGTGTAAGTCATTCTTTCTTCCCTATTCCGTGTGACATGTTGTAGATCCCTCTTCCCTGATAAAAAGGTGCAAGACAATGTTAAAAATATATTGCACCAGAAAATAAGAGGAGACTCATTGAATGTTATTGATATATTCAATCTGCGAAGTCAATATAGATTATATGAAGATTTATGAAAAGTGATAACAAAAAAACCTACAATCAGATACAGTGAAGATGCTGCCAGTGCAAGGGGTATTGCAACAGAGGTAATCTTGTCATATGGCCCTTTCAAGTAAGTGTGCTTATGGACACTCTGGAAATACTTTTGCTTCTCAATAAGTTTTTCTCGTGGTCTAAATGGTGGTTCTGACATCCTGCATAATGTAGTCACTCATAACATATTGTTTCACTTATTATCTCATAAATGGTTTTCCCATTACAGAAAAGGGAACAATATTGTGATATGGCATGATAAAACTTGAAGCCAACATAACTTCAGCACCATACTACCATAACATCAAAACTACCCCACCCAACCATGTTTTTTATCAACTAAATTGTTTGTGGCAACCAACAACAAATGTTACTCAATGCACTAATTGTCTCAAAGCAAAAGTGTCACGTAATAAATCTGGCATAAATAATATCATAGAACAACATACATAAGCAAATATGTCTGAAACAATTTCACAAACACCTGGACTCTCTCACAAGTTGAATCAACAATCAAAGCAAAAGCAAAAGACGCAAAAACTCATATAAAACCAAGATATCATCTTCAAAATAAAATCTTAAGGCATACTTACATATACTCAATGTAAAACTTTCAACTCACCTTGAATTTCTAACCTAGTGTCACAAGTTCACAACAAAACAATACATCCTAATCTGCATATTTCCATGCTTTGAACCTACCTTGCTGCTAATAACAGATACCCTCTCCCCAAACTAAAGTGTTAATCTCTCACTCTCACCACCTATGAATTTGGTTTATAAAAGAAATATTATCCTTGACTCTGGCATCAATTTGGTCCCCATATTCGGTTCACAGTAATCAATTTGGTTTTTAACTTCAGACAACAAATTGGCTAATGGTTATCAAATTTTACTCTATGATTAAACATTAAAGACATCAACAAAATTGACACTTCCGTAATTCATGATGTTCCTTGTGGCCTGTCTATCTATCAGATGTTGTTATCTAGCACCCAATGAAGTAAGTTGCAGACAACAATAGTTCACACACGTCAGAGTACAAGTAACTAAGTCTTAGCTGGCAGCTCTGTTCTATGCAAATACCATAACACTCTGTAACTTCTCAGCTCATTAAATTACACAAAATAGACCAACTAACATAACATTTCCAAAATTTACCAAATTTTCTCACATGATTGTAAAACACTGGATGACACATCGGAACACACGCTACTACAAGGAGCAAATTATAAAGAAATCAAGGCATAAAGAACAGCAAAATGATTGAAAATCAAAATGAACTTAAACTGTAAAAAAAAAAAAAAAAAAAAAAATCGAAAGAAAAAGATTTGGATGCTTACTTTGAAGGAAGGGTGTTAGTTTAACAGAGGAATTGATTGCAGGGTTGTCAACTGATGAAGATTTAGAACGCTTAATTGAAATGTCACAATATCATACTCGCATGCTCTCGATGCTTCCTAGAATATTCTAGCATTTCACTTCCATGGCCCAATCCTGTTTTTACTAACATTCTATTTTTTTTTTGTTACTGTATTTTGAAACACTGTTTTTAATTTTTTCTTATTAAGTATTAATTATTGGATTTAAATTAATTTTCTTTATTTTTTTACCCCGTGCTTAAATATTTTGCTCGATATTAGTGCAGTAAGGTATTTGTAAAATATTAATAAAATAATATTTGTCTTAGAAATTTCAAAACAGGGTTTTAAATTTTTCATAGATTTAGAAAATCGATTATTTTTTAAATAATTCGATTTTTAAATCCCATAATGACATCTATGAAGAGACTTTGTTTTTTTAACAAAAGTAATTTTGAGCTTTGACATTCTCATAATAAAAAAAATTGTTTTTATAATATTGATACTGTTAAAAAAACCATAGCGTTTCTATCTACACATATTAGTTTTATAAATTTCTTCTACATTTTAAAGTTATAGTCTCTTTAATTTATCAGTTTAATTTTCATACTCCTATGTAATAAAATATTTTTTCTCAACCAACTAAAAAAAAAACGCCTTAGAGTAATTATTATAAAGTTTATCAAATTATATTACATCACAATCTATGATACATCAATTACATTGTATGGATTGGGCCAGCTACGAAGAAGAGGACCTGAATAAGAGGTGTCTAAGATTTTTGTGGAGGTGCAGAAAGAAGTAAAACCCAAACCAATGTGGGTTATCCGTTAGAATTATAAACGACGTACCGTTTTAGGGTTTAGATTGCTTGAGTATTTTTCACTCTCTTTCTAGTGTAATAACTCTCTTCAGTACAAGATTTTGCTCCGTCACTTTGAAACTTCTGCATTTAGAGAAAGTTACTTAGCTTTGTTGTTGTTCCTCATTCAATTACATCGAAGTGCTGCGTTTGAAGATGGAGGAACACGAGAATGGTGCCAACGCAAGCGAAGAGGAACCGTTGATAGGCCCGGGCCCGGCCCCTCGGGCTCGGCCCAAGCGACCCCTTCAGTTCGAGCAGGCCTACCTCAACGCTTTACCCTCCGCCAACATGTCAGTTTCTGCGCCAACGTCGTAGTTTTTGAATTAGGGTTTCTTCAATCGAGAAATTCCGCAACTCCAAAAGTGAAAATCTCGTGAATGCTATGGATTTCTACAGTTTCTTATTGTTGTTTTCGATGCAGGTACGAGAAAAGTTATATGCACCGTGACGTGGTCACGCATGTCGCTGTTTCAGCTGCGGAGTTTTTCATCACTGGAAGTTCCGATGGTATTGCGAATTCGAACTTGTGATTATTACTTTTTGGGTAGTTGTCAGTAGCATGCTGAAAATTTGGAGCTACAGATTTGAATAGAGTGATCCTATTAGTTGTTAGCTTACTGCTACTTTTGTCCTTGTTTTTTTTTTTTTTTTTTTTTTTTTTTTTTTTTTTTTTTTTTTTTTTTTGTTTATAAAATTATCTGTGTCATGTAACTATGGAAGCATCGATGCAGGTGCAACGTTATACGTATGACAGCATATGGATCTTATTTGAATTAGCTTAATCTTAGGGATATGTTAATATGTCTGGAATGACTTTGTGGCGTACTTCTGGTTGTCAGGGCATTTGAAGTTTTGGAAGAAAAGGCCAATTGGCATTGAGTTTGCCAAACACTTCAGATCTCATCTTGGTCCAATTGAAGGTCTAGCTGTAAGTTTTTTAACCTAACGTGACTCTTCTGCTATAAATTTTATATAATTTGTTCAATTAATTTATTCTTGCCTGATTTCTGTCGTATATTATATTATGAAGCAGTATAGTCTGATTTGCTGGGCATAGAAAGTGCTATTACGATTGTTTTCTTGCTGTGTTTTGTATTTATATTTTCAAAGTCTCGTTATGCTTGTCATCAACCATGACTTATTTCAGCTATGCAGGTTAGTATTGATGGTCTGCTTTGCTGCACAATATCAGATGACCGCTCTGTAAAAATATACGATGTAGTCAACTATGACATGATGGTCATGATTCGCCTGCCATATACTCCTGGTGCTGTTGAATGGGTTTACAAACAAGGGGATGTCAAAGCTAGGCTTGCTATTAGTGATAGGAACTCATCTTTTGTGCACATATATGATGCACGAGCTGGTTCAAATGATCCCATCCTCTCCAAAGAGGTTCCAATTCTAAACTAACTTTAATATAAGTGACTCTTCAAAACGAATTACAATTTTTTTGATGATATTTTGCACATATTAATTGCATATCTGTATCATTCCTCACTCCTTTGTTCAGATACATATGGGTCCTATCAAAGTTATGAAGTACAATCCTGTATTTGATTCTGTACTTTCGGCAGATGGGAAGGGGATAATTGAATACTGGAGTCCTGCAACACTTCAATTCCCAGAGAATGAGTATATGCTTGTTTTTGTCTTATTATTGTTCTGCGACCGTCCTTTTTTATAAATGAATATCATGGTTCAAATACTGATGTCCTCCTGTTGCTAAAGTTTCTTGCCTCTTACATTACATGTATGTTCACAACTATGTTCAAGCATCTACAAATTGCCAATTTTGGGTAGCCATACCATTTGTAGGTGCTTTCTCTTTAATTGTTGTGCTGAATGGATTAAGACAATTTAAAATCTGCAAATTCTGAAGCTACATTTTATCTTTTTTCTCACCGTATCATTCTAAACACCAGCTGTAATAAGCCAATAATATAGTCAGGATTATCTAGTAAACTATTAATAGATCTAGGCGTTGTTAAAAAAGTCTACTGCATGTTCAATAAGATCATTCTTATTAATTTCCATTGACCGGACCCATGGCTCTAGCTGTGGATCAATTTGAAGTGAACTCACATGTTTAATTTTGGAAATTAGAATCTGATTCAAATTTTCCACCATTGGATGCTTCACTCAAATCCTGTCAGACAATATATTTGCTATTCTATTCAGAAGTGCGATTTTTTCTTAACTTCTGTCTAATGGTTTATAGCCTCCCTGCTGGCACCATTATTGACCACTTGGCCAATAATCTAAGGGTTTTTAGTTGGGCCACCAATAAGTTGCTAACAGGCCTACCCTGTACAAAATGAATCGGTATTGCAATCATCAATCCCATGAAGTGCCAATATTTGAAACATTTTGTGGTTATCATACATTGTCAATTTGTGACTGTATTAGTATTTATTATTTTATATACTGTATAGTGAATAAAAGTTATGGAAATTCTCAATTGCACGAGTTTTGATGTTGGAATTTGTGGAGTTACTAATGCTATTTAATGGTTTCCTCGGGTGTTTGTAGGGTCAATTTTAAACTGAAAAGTGATACTGACCTCTTTGAAATTGCTAAATGCAAGACTTCTGTTTCAGTTATTGAGGTACTTAAGTTGCATGAACATATTTCTGAACTTAACAGTTGATAATTCAATATTATGTTATTTAGGTGGTTTATGAAAGCTAGATATATCTGGTGTTTAACTTTGATGGTTTTATTGACTGTATTGCATCTTTTTAAGGTAAGTCCAGATGGTAAACAATTTTCCATTACATCACCTGATCGAAGGATACGCGTGTTTTGGTTCAGAACGGGTAAATTAAGGCGAGTTTATGATGAATCCCTGGAGGTAACAGTTTATCAGAATTTCACCCTTTCTCTTGTTGCTTTGTGAACATAATAATAGGGAAATGAATTGCTTTATTGATAGGTTGCTCAAGATCTTCAAAGAAGTGATGCTCCATTATATCGGTTGGAAGCTATTGATTTTGGTCGAAGAATGGCTGTTGAGAAGGAAATAGAAAAGACAGAAAGTGCACCACTGCCAAATGCAGTCTTCGATGAAAGTTCCAATTTTCTTATATATGCAACCTTGCTTGGGATAAAAGTGAGATATTTTTTTCCTTACTCAAGGTTTACTAACAATCACTCCAGTTCCTTCTGTAATACTACCTTTCCGTTTTATTACTTTTCCTTCACTGTTCACTAATACAATGAGGTGACCAGATGGTACTCCATTTCCCTTATGTGTTTACATATTCTATGTCCTTGTAGATTGTTAATCTGCACACGAATAAAGTTAGTCGAATACTTGGAAAGGTGGAGAATAATGATAGGTTCTTAAGAATAGCTTTATATCAAGGTGATCGGAGTAGCAAAAGAGTAAGAAAGATCCCTTCGGCAGCTGCAAATGCTAATGAGAGCAAGGAGCCTTTGACAGATCCCACTCTCCTATGTTGTGCCTTCAAAAAGCATAGAATATATTTATTCAGGTAAGTAAACTCTACTGACCATTTTACCTCTGCTTTGAAATCCAAAGTCATGTAGTTTTGTTATTTGATATATCATATATGGATATTTAGTTGGTAGTGTTTTTTTTTTCTTTTTTTTTTTTACTTTGGTGCATTTTTTAAGCGTGTCATCATTAGTAGTATCTCAAGCAAATAAAATCCACGTTATCAAAGACTTGAAATTTATCATGAATCAGTCGTAGAGAACCGGAGGAGCCTGAAGATGCAACTAAAGGAAGGGATGTGTTCAATGAAAAACCTCCTGCTGATGAACTTTTGGCAGTTTCAGATATTGGAAAGTCGGTTACAACGTCACTTCCTGAAAATGTGGTCAGTTATCTTTCTTTGCCTTTAAAGTAGGTTGAGAATTGACACTTACGCTCCAAATGTTAATGGAATGATTAATTCCTTTTCCTAAATTTTTCTACTGCCCCCGTACTGTAACGGTTGTTGGGTATTGGATAGCTCTTAATAGAGGATCATATATATAGGTTGGTTCTATAATAGACTACTACAAGGGATTTTTCTTACTCTACTATTATTTTGGAAGAAAGCATATAGGTTGATGGTGTAACTCCCTCCATATTGTGGAAGAAAGCATATTCAACATAAAATAGTCCTCTCTTCTAAGTACTTGTCCTTTTTCAGCTGAACGATATCCTATACTATGCCATGCAAAAGACTTCTCATTACAATCCTGGTATATACTAGAATGTAGACCTTTAGCACCGTTTAGACTGGCAAATAAATTCACGGATGCTTTTACATTAATTAGCATCTCAAAAAGCAAAGTTGTCTAAATTACCTCTAAATTAGAAAAAATATTTGTTTCTCACCTTTATATCCGTCTCCTTGTGTACTTAGCCAGTAGAAGGAAACATATTCCCTCTTGTGCCTTATATCTGAGTTGGTTTTCTTATATATTTTTCTTTTATAATCACATGGTTATCTCTCTGTTCCCAAACAGTAGCTTTATAATACCAAATTTTCTTTTGCAGATTCTGCACACCACAATGGGTGATATTCACATGAAATTATACCCTGAGGAATGTCCAAAAACTGTGGAGAATTTCACAACACACTGCCGAAATGGCTATTATGACAATCTTATTTTTCATAGGGTCATCAAAGGCTTCATGATACAAACAGGAGATCCTTTGGGAGATGGCACTGGTGGGCAATCTATTTGGGGGAGAGAATTTGAGGACGAATTTCATAAAAGGTAATGAAGTTTGTTTGTAAACGTACTGTCATTCATTATATGCTAGAAATTTCATCACAATTTCTGACTCCAAGCTGATGATTGTTTGGGGGTAACGAACACAGTCTCGGATACAGACACAATACACACACAAGGTTATGACTACATTAACAATTGTAGGACATAGGGAGACAGCATACACACACACAGATATACATGTATTATGTATGATCAAATATCACAAAAGATGTTTACAGTCATATACGATAATAAGTCTCAAACAAAAGTACTAACACATCTTTGATAATTAAAAAATGTTAAGGGAAGTTGTAAACAAAAATCCAAAAAAACTATCAAACTCCTAAACAACCATGGAAAAGAACTAATACTGTACTTCTAAAGAGTCGTAAAAAGAATTACATAAATATCAAATTCCTAAGAATTATAAAATTCATCCATACCCAGCCCAAAAATGTAATCATTCTAAGCAGATTAAATCATAAAAGCAAAACATTAATCTAAATTACATCAGAAAAAGAAAACATTAATCAAAATTGAATCGTAAAAGGAAAACATTAATCGAAATTAAATCAAAAGAGAAACATTGGGACGTTTCTTAATGAAGAAGGTGCAGTGGTTCAACAATGGCAAACGGTGGCTGGTTGGCTGGTTTGATGTGTGGCTGATTTTGGTAGAGTATCTGTTTCACCATGTGCTGGTTCGATGGTGGACGATAGCTGGTTCGATGGATGGTGTTATGCAAATGGGTAAACGTGATGAAGGAAGATGAATTGTAAGAAAGGAAATTTCACACGTCTGGGAGTGGGCCGAGTCCATTTTAGCGTGTTGTGTCCATTTTACTAGATCACATCGGGCACACGGAAATAGCTTTTCAAAAGCATGTCCGTGCTTAGTTTGGGGAATATGCTGATGGCAAGAGTAAACTTCCTGTTATGATTTTGATTCAGAAGGAACTTAGAGTAATCATTTTTTTTTTCTTCTTACAGCTTGAGGCATGATAGGCCGTTCACAGTATCAATGGCAAATGCTGGCCCAAATACAAATGGCTCTCAGTTCTTTATCACCACAGTGGCTACTCCATGGTTGGACAACAAGCACACTGTATTTGGTAGAGTTGCAAAGGGAATGGATGTTGTTCAGGTAAATTGGCTTCTATTTTTGCTTAACCATTTAGGAGAATCACGTGATTCAGAATCACTCGGCAAATAATTTCCATATTTGTGGTGTGGTCTGTCGCATCACGTGATCACATCCTTTTGAAATCTGTCCTCAATTTCCATTTCCCTATATGGAACTTTTGATAAATGTTTCTATTTTAATTTTGCTTCTATGATTGTATTATGTTGAAAATATGTTTTAGGTCTTCTTGATTAAAGTCCAATTGAGATTTTCTTGATTATGTTGACAGGCCATAGAAAAAGTGAAGACAGACAAGACAGACAAGCCATATCAGGATGTTAAAATTCTAAATGTCACTGTACCAAAGTCCTGAAGGTCTTGGTTTGTTTGGCTGCTGTAGTGATCAGTCATACATGTACCGGTGATACATGCTGAAGAAGTTTTAAATGGATTACTTGAAGCTTCTTCATTTAGCTTCATTTATTTCCTATGACCTGAGGCAATTATTCTTAACAGGATGGGTGTTGTTTTTCATGCGGTCTTCATCACAGGTTCCATCTTGGCTGAAGCTTACTGATGCGGTCTTCTGTGTCTGTTCTGCCATTATAATGTTATTTGCATGTCAAAGGAATGCAGGCTGGCAATACCTGATGTACAATATTCCTGCCTTATTAAAACTGTTTTCAAGTGTGGTATAAATTGTTTTACCCTTGATATTGCCAGGCTAGTAATTTAACGCAAAAAACATGGACATCACTGTTCCATCCACATCCTAATTTGAACTGCAATTTGTTAAAACAGTCTGCAACAGTTCTGGGGCTCTGGCGTAGTTCTTAAAGCCTACAATATTTTTGTGTAAAATAAAACCTATAATAAGTAGCTAGTGTTTAGACAAGGTGTAGTAACGCAGTAATTGCAATTTGTTTGAATTTTAGTGTTGTCGATTATGCTACTTACATAATTTTAGTTACTAAAAGTGCAAAATCTTGGTGATATTTGAACAGAGAATATCCAGTTAGAACAATGTTATCGATCTTTTCTGTTTTGTTAAATAGATTTTAACGGGGTTATATTTTTAAGTTAAAAAAATATCATTAGTAGTTGTCATTTACTTAATTTTATGATTCCGTGTTATAAAAACTAGCTTACTTTAAAATGAATGTGAAAAAAAACATGTATACACAAGAAAAATTAGCATTAGTTTTATAACTCTAAAATTATCTTTTGACGAAATTCATGTAATGAAGTCGCTTTTTTGCCTAAACAGCTTAACCGTATCTAAAGCAATAAAGAATTTTTAAATGCAAAAAATAAAAGTAATAAGAAAAGAAAAAGAATTAATTTTACAATTTAAATCACACAAATGAAACTAATTTAAATTTTTATATTAAATAATTTGGCATATAAATTTTAAGTACATGATTTGAATAAATTATATATTTTTATTTTTAAAAATCGATCGATTTATTGGTATAAGTTTATATAGATTGATAAAGATCGAGCCAAAATTACGAGCTCAATCTAGGATGAATTTTTTATACACATGAATCCATAGCTTCAGAACTAATATATTTGTTCTGGTTTAATTGTGTAACTTTAAATTAGTGAGATGAAGTGTCCTGTTTTTTTATTGTTCATAATAAGAGCTGTGGTTTATAAGTATTAGTTAGCTGTTTTTGAATATTAACTTATTATCTAAATTTTGAAGCTTTAGTTGTTTGATTTCAAGTATGACAAATAGACATTTCTTTACTTTTGCCTAAGATAAATAGATATTTCTTTGTTTTTGCCTAAGATTCTGTGTAGTTTTAATGAATTTCTCTCTTAATGTTAGTAAAAAGATTAATAATTGACATTTTAGATGAGTTACATTCTCTTTAATTGGAGGTCAAGCTGATTAATGGTACACAACCCAATGAATTCGGCCTATTTTGAATGTCCAATGATTCAAATTCGATCCTGGGTCTGACCGTATATAATCCGTAGTCTTCAAATAATTTTAGTTTAAAAATTAAAACTTAAAAGCAATAATCTCCATTCTTCTTCCTTAATACATGTACGGTAATATAGTGATAATGAAATTGGCAAGAATAAGATTAGTGTATGTAGTTACTGTAATCACACTGAAAATATTAACATCTGAATATAGTCCAATATAATATGACTGCAAGATGAGTTAATAAAATTATTTGAGGGACTATGACACAAATAAATAAATTTCTAGATAAAGCAAACTTCGTAAGCATTTACAGTAAACTTCCTATATTAACTTTTTATATCAGAAGTTCTCAATTTTTCAGAGTTTTAACTTTAAATTTGTACAAAAATTTTGATTAACGAAGAAATACGTCCTATTTTTTTTACTTCTCTCAGAGGGAGCTTAAGGAAAAACTAGTTAAAAACATAATTATAATTTGGAACCAGATAGTAAATAGCAACCTTTCAATGGTTAATGAAAAGCAAAATTATTTGATCATTATACAAAGATTGTTGAACAAAAGGAACTAGTGGAACTAGTGGACAAGTCATACTCTTTAATTTTACCTGCTAATCCGTTTCCAACAGCAGCATATCATTCAAATGACTTAAGGTTATCAAGATAAACGAGGGAAGCAGATGATAATAGGTAGCAAGAAATACCTTTCGAAAGAAATGATTTGAAGGTGGAAACAAGAGATTTTTACTTCAGATTTTCATTAGATGGCAGAAAATAGTACCCCATAAAATAGTAAAAAGATGATTCTCCTTTCATATTCTTATCATTTTTAGAAGCTTAAAAAAACCATACTTGTAAGTTACTTCTTCCAAATATTTTCTTATGAAGAAACAAAACCATATTCGACTAAATAACCGGTCAAACAAATTCAATCCAAAAGTTACTAAATTATATCGGACAGTTTGATAGCATTACATTGTCTCCAATGTGAAAAAGCAAATCTCATAAACCTAAAACAATATGTAACTCGAGTAACAAAACCTTGGGATTGAGCTAAAATACTAAATGAAACTGCAAATGTAAGACACAAAAACACTTCAGACCTTTTAGTCGAACAAACTGAAACCCATATCCTGCAAATCAAAGATGAACACATTATCAGTAGAGAGTCATAATTTATCAAACAAAAGCAATTATTGACACATGTTTGAAACTTACATCATCCGACTCCTCCTTCTCTTCAACTTTCTTTTCTTCCTTTGCTTCAGCAGCAGGTGCAGCACCACCAGCACCACCAGCTGGTGCAGCAGCAACAGCTACCGCAGCACCACCGCCAGATACAGCAGACATCTTTTCCCTTCCGCTGGCGAGTAGCTCGTTGAAGTCTTTGCCCTTGACTTCCTCCAAGAGCAATTTGATCAACTCCTCCTCAGCATCAGCTCCAACTATAACATTGGAAAGAAAATTCAGAGTTAGTATTACCAAACTATATAGATTAACCAAATATTCAACAAAATATCACATTCTCATAGTACTTTTCTGGTTGTTAATTCTACAAACCAAACCACACTAAACATCAAATAAAAAAAAAAAGTGCTTTTCCGAACATTCTAGTATTTAATACAAACATCCTCATAGTATGATTTCAACATTCTGATCATTAATTCTACAAACCAAACCACACTAACCCTAAAATTGAAACAAAAAAAAATTGCCAACATTCTAGTACTGAATGCAGAAATTTGTGCCATTACAAATCCACTTCAGAAATCTAGCGGCGTGGAAAAGTGAAATCTACAACGTACTGGATTCAACCATCGTGACAGAAGACAAACAATCCAAATAATAACAACTAAAAAAAATATATTATCAACACGAAAAGCTGTGGCAGGTGAAAATAAAGCATAAAACAACTACGGCAAATGGAAAATTACGAAAAATAGTGAAAAAGTAAAAAGTAAAGAAAATTTGGGATTGAGAAAAAAAACCTGCGCTAAGGATGTTTTTGATATCACCGGCAGAAGGAGATGGGTTCCCTCCCAACACTGCAAGCAAATAAGCAGCCACCACCTTCATATCTGAATTCAAAATCACACAATCACATTCCATTTGTTAGTGACACAGATCAACGACATAACACAGCACAACACGTGCAAAATGAAAGGAAAACCCACTTTCTGAATTGCCGTGATTTCGCTTCTGAGTTTGGGATTAGGGTTTGTGCAAAGCTGAGAGGCGCAGAAGTGAAGTGCAGAGACCTAATATATAACTAGGGTTTTCAACTCTTGAGGTTTCATCTTTCTTATTCCCCGTAATGCCCCTCCTTACAATTAGGTAAACTTCTAATTTTTTTTTTTCTTTTCAGTTTCTCTAATATATGACATAAAATATTAAAGAAGAAATTTTATATAAAAGAAAAGATAAAACATAATTCTATACTATTATAAAAATAAGATTCAGTGTTCTTTCTAATTTTTTAAAATTTTATTCTTTAGTTGTGTCTCTTTTTTTTATGCTACGGAAATATGTTTTTGAGTCCTATAAAATTAGTTATTCAGTTCTGTTTATAACATTTTTTACTTTTTATTTCTCAAGGAACTGAAATTTTGTATATTATCTCATATTATATTCATTGTATGTGGTGTAATGTAAATGTGTCGTACTTAAAAAAAAATAATAATCATAAAGCAACTTTTTAATCAACGGAACTTCACATACCAACATTATTTATTTATCTAGTGAAATTTGGGTAGTCAAATCAACATGATATTTTTACAATTGATAAGTTTTTACTACGACTTGATAATTATTAATTTATTTTTCGTTATTTCTTTTTCTTTATAAATGGAAAAAATTATTTTTATAATAATTATAATATCTTTAAAAGTGAATTATTAAATCGTTGGTAAAACTGTCAAAACATTATTTTTCTTAATTAAAGAAACATGATATTTTAATAATCAATAAACTTTTAAACCTACTTGACAATTATTAGTTTATCTTTTATCATTTATTTTCCTTTACAAATAAAAAAAATTATTTTTATATGATTATATTAATCTTAAAAGTGGATTATCAAATTATTAGTAAAGTTATCAAAACATTATTTCTCTTAGTGAAAAGAACATATGACACTATATATAAGGCTATCGTATTGTAGGGACTTATTAACGGGACAAGTCCATTCACAATAATTGTACATGTAATATTATAAAGATTACCTTAAAAGAACTTATAAAGATTTTTGGACAATATGAGAAATCGAAAGAATATACACATTAAAAAGTAGAGTCGTTTCCTAAATGATATGATATGTCAAGATTTAGACGAGTTTATTGATTCTTCCTTGAATACTTCCATATCTAAATATTCAAATATTTAATTTAATACTTATTATTTAAATTTATAGAATCTTAGGAAGAAAAATTATAAATAAGAAAGATCCATAATAAAAACAATTTCTATTTAATATTGACTTGAAGTATTCTAAAAAATACGTTTAACGAGAACATTAATATGGTTTAATATGATTTTATAAATAAATAACATTGGCTTAATATGATTTTATAAATAAATAACATTGTTCCCTACGTATGATATGAGAAATTAAAATCTCAAGTTCATAGTCTTCTACTCTAGTAAAGAATATCAAAGGTTTACCCAAATAATCAACCATCATTTTATAATTTCAAGATACCCTCTATACACATATCATATAGAAAGATGTCATGTGTCTGTTCACGAAAATATATAAAATATTTAATAATATTAATTAAATTTCAAATCAATCAGTTTTCATTGATTCAGATTTTAAAAAAATATATATGAACTAACTCAATCACATGCAATTATTTATGATCAATTATATTCAATTGTATGCAAAAATATGAGATTCTGATTTGAGAAAAAGAAAAATACGTCAAAAAACTCAGCTCATAATCTTATCATTTGAAGATATAACATGCAATTATTTATGATCAATTATATTCAATTGTATGCAAAAATATGAGATTCTGATTTGAGAAAAAGAAAAATACGTCAAAAAACTCAGCTCATAATCTTATCATTTGAAGATATAACATTTCTCATCGGCAAAAACTTGATGCATAAAAGTTAATAAAAAATATATCATTTGTTTTATTCAAATTTAAAGGATTTGTAAATTGCAAATGCAATATCTAAACCACTGATCTTCGAATATGATTGGTCTGTTTAGGATTGAATCTAGATAAGCTAAATATTCGAACCAATTCAATTGATCTGTTTTACATTCACAGGTTGGTTGAATTGATCCAACTAATAAACACTCCTAGCAAACACCACAATGGTCACATCCAAAATTTTATCACTCGACCTCTATATGTAAATGCAGATTACATACTTAAAACCTGAAACTCTTGGTTGATTTATCACTTTTGAATATTGGATAAACAAAATCCAAGGTAAAAAAAGTAAAACAAAGGTTGTAATTTTAAAATCGGGAGGACGAACAAAACATGGTGCAATCCTCGTGTTGGTTCAATCTTCACATCAAGAGTCAATTTTGGTAGTTGATTCTCCAATGCACTAATCCTTTTTTTTTCTGCTATCTATGCCCTGCTTTAAGCACTGCAACCTATTTCTGCATAAATTTACATTACCAAATCAACGACAAGATAATAAAACAATTAATGAATGAAGGTCATTAACAAATACGAAGACCAATGCACAACTGTTAAACCGTAAATCCATCTAATCAGACTACTGCTTTCATATGGATATTTACACAGTAGGGGCATGTCAAAACATTTAATAATCCAATAACCATGCTTGATAGCAAACATTTGATGAAAAGGTATTTAAAAACTGAAATTCCGAGATCTATGTATTACACACCTGGATAGCCAAGAACACCAGTCCGCATGAATGCAAACAATATGACAGAGGCTTTTCATGTATAGCACGGGACACAGATAAAAATATTGCCAATCAAGTGATGTGTAAAAAAAACACAATTATGGATGATAAACCTTACTTGGAATCAGTAAGGCGGCCATGTAGGCTCCATCTTTGGCGGAAACCTTCAATGCCCTCAACTCCACTAGCAAGAATTAGGCGCCTATACATATGAAACGAAGGTACATAAGATTTCTACAGATTGAAAATCTAAACATCACATTCACACCCCCAAATGTCACTCGATATTGAATACAAAAGTATTGTCAAAAGTTTGAGAGCCAAAGTGAGGAAATAAGGTCAACCAATAGAAGTATATAAGGCAATCCAAGGGCACTTATGAATTAGTTTCAAGTTATTAGTGCCTAAAGAGAATTTATATTGTACAAATTCACTACAAACCTCAATAAAATAAACTATGTCCTTAGATATTGGAGACCAGTTTGAAAAAAAAAAAAAAAACTTTTAGTCCTAGATTTGATTTATTTTTAAACAAACGGTATGAACAAATATTCTACTTTACCATCATAAATTTTGGGGATAAGTACAATAATATCTTTACAAGAGTAAGATACAGCAGCACCTTCTTCAAAATAAAGGCAATGAAATGTTTAGTCATAAAAGATAATCATGTCTACAGAAGCTAGAGTTTCCGTGGTTTGAAATCTTAAGAAAAATCATTATTCAAGGATTTATTAAAAAGCTTGCTTTATGCTCCTTTAGGATATGTAAAGCAAATAAACATTATAGACAAATTACTAAAAATGCACCAGATCATATGACTATTTGAACATACCTCTCCAATGATGTAACTTCTGCCTCAAGCTGAGAGGCCCTCCCCTTGGCTTCATCTAGAGGCATTGATAAACCCAATTTCAATTCACTATCTTGAAGTCGCTTCCGTATCTCCTTATCCTGGAGTTTATTTATTTTTATTCAAAAAAAAAGTAAAGGTGACGATAATCTAACAAACTGATTGTCCTAAATCTTTATCCCCAACAATAACAATGAGTAAATACTACAAATATTAAAGATCATCAAAGAAGATTACATGAGTTTAGTGGTAAAATGGAAGAGATAGGGTAAGGAGGAAGAGAAATAAACGAATATTGATAACTAATATGTGGTAAATGGTCTCACCCTGCGTTCAGCACATTCCTTATATAAAGCAATTTCTTCTTGACAAAATGGTTCAATGTCATTGATTTGCAAGCCTGCAAGATATAATAAAGCTCATAAGACGTTTAGATAAAAACAAATGCTGTAATAGACAAACATCTAATATTAAAACCTTTGTAATGAAGAACAATTATCTCTTTAACATATTGCACTATTACTGAACTTTGTTGAAGTTAATCCTTTAAATTCTCCAGTCTGGTCATACCAAAAAAGTGTTGACTGTGTGGCTACCCATTTTTTTACATGTTAAGTCAGAAAAATGCAGTGACTGATGTTCCTACATAACCCTAATTTTAATTACAAAACAACTACTTAATGCATGCCATGGCACCTACTTAGAACTATCAGTTATTCACCTAAAGGAATTCACTACAGTTATTCACCTAAAGAAAAGGTTTATATATACATACTCTACCGCAACAAGAAAAACAGAAAAAAACAATAACAAACTAACAACCCAAAACTAATACCAAAGAAGCCTAAAAAATTGTGCACCTTGAATAAATTGGTCCCTAATTTTATGCAAGCAAAGGAATTAACAGAAAGAACAGTTGCACCTGGTTAATGAAAACGAGACTTACAGAGAAATAGATTCCTGAGAAGTCCATCACACAAATCAACACCTTGGAGTACATGGGAGGCTATTTCCGGTGGTACTACAGGCGATGGAGGACCGGTCATTAAATCATCACCAACCAAAATTGTTTCATCCATCGTTGGCTGCGAATCAACTGAAACCCACACACAAGTTTATCAGCATTATTCATCTTCCAAACATTTGAACCTCTTCATTTTGATTCTAAGGCATGTGACCTAAGCAAAACAATTTAACAAGCCAGTAAAGAGAATATAGTCATATGACAGAGATGACGTACCATCCATGGTTGCTTTCTGGTAATCCTTCCGCAAAGAAACCCAACAATTCTGGTTTTTTCTGTTCTTTTCCTTTTTTTATAGCAGCTCACAGGATACGACTGCTGAAACAAAATTAAGCACGGATTACAATATTAATCATAGTTGCTATGTTATTAGTTGGCAAGTGGTGATTGGTGAGCCAAGGCTGCACAAGGGAACGGTCGATGGGTGTAAAACTGCAAGTGAAAGGGTTTCCCGTTGCCTTTGCGATTGTTTTCTTTCGGAAGTGTGCCTATCTTTCTGAATTTAATTCACAACCTAAGGGAAGTGAATGGAGGAATAAATGGTGAGTTAAAAAAAGAAAAAACCTAGTAATGTGATTAAAAATTTTACAGTATATACCAAACCACTAAACAAGTATTCCACCGTTATGGACTTAGTGTTTCGACATTTCTACAAACACCTTCCGTGCACATATAATTTCTACAAATACCAAATTGAATGATCATGACACAACATTCTTAAACTGTGAGGAAAGTGAAATGCGAGCGTGTACCGGATTTGGAGGATATTGATGATGGAAAGATGCAAAAAGTTGCTCTGTTCTTAGTTAGGTTTGTGATTTTTATGGCTTCTTCTCACTCCGTGCAACTATAGTAGTATCTGGTACTTTCCCCTCCTTCAATGCTAACCCTTTGTAATGTTTCTCATTCTTCCGTCACTGTAATACTCTAATTGGTCGATAAAAAAAATCATGGTTGACATGTTAATGTTGGTTAAAATAAATTCTGTGTAACGTTGGTCAGAATTACTATAACTAATTTTAAGTAACTAAAGTAATTTAATAAATTCAAAAAATCTTATTTTTTTTATCAAAATAACATATTTTATTATAAATTATATCAAATTCTTTATAAAATAAATTATTTTTTGAAAATTTATTATCTAAACAAAAGGTGTCTAAGTAAGAAAATTCGCAGTGATTTTCTGGTTATTAATTCTACAAACCACACTAAACTTCAAAATAAAAAAAATAAAAAAAAAAAAAGTTCTTTCCCAACATTCTAGGATTGATTAGAAAGATTGAGCTATTACATTCTCACACTGTCACATTATGCTGATTAAGATTTATGAAGGTGAGAAAACAAGAGCCAGTGTTAACAATTTGCTGGGATTTTTTGGACTTTTTGGTCTTCCTCCTGCTCCTCATGGCCATCCTTTCTTTGCATGTTTTGCCATAGATGAAAATGGTATCGCCGAGGAGAAGACTTTTGCCAATAAGAATGAGATCACCATAACCAATCACAAGGAAAGATTGTTAACTAAAGAAATTAAAAGAATGATGCAAGAAGCTGAGTATTACCATACGGAAGATAAAAATTTCCTTCAGAAAGCCAAAGCAATGAATGATTTGGATCATTGTATTTACAAAATCAGAGATGCTTTGAAGGAGGGTATCAGCTCGAAACTTTGCTAACAAGAAAAGGTGGATATTTGTTCTGCATTAAGTAGGGCCACAGATTTGCTTGATGGTAATAACCAGCAATATGATATAGTTGTGTTGGAGGATTATCTGAAAGAGCTTGTGAGCATCATCGGAGGCATCAAGGTCATGGGCAAAATTGGTTAGATGTTTCTCAATTGTAATTTTATTTTGTGCTGACTTCAGTATTTTGTATGTGACAAACGCAAACTCTCATTATGGATCTTAATATTGGATCTTATTGTATGAAAAAACCACGTACAGGTCATTTTTTCAGTAATTCATTTTCTCAAGCAATAGGGTTTTTTTCCGCTGGTTATAAACGCAAATTTGCCTTGAGGGGTGACAGACTTAATGTGTTTGTGCTTATTTCTCTTGGAGTAAAGGTTAGCCCAATGTTAATATTCATATCTATTTTCAATCCTGACCGGAAATGCAATCTTTTCCTGACTTTTCAAACGAAACTCAAGTCTAATCCATCTAGTTATTTTATTCTGACTCTAGGAGTGCAATTTGTAAAAGTAAGTTTATTTTACTAATTTGAATAATATAATTTATTTTGTTGTCAAAATAGGGGAAAGTGTATGAATCCTTTCAGTCAAGTAATAGAGATACGAACTTATAGCCGGATATAAATAAGCCAGTAAAATAGGAGCACGAAGTGCAAAACGAAGCATGTATGATAGATAAGCAAATACGAATCATATAAATTTGTATTAATCCACTTTCGAGTGAAAATTGCTCTATCTATGAAGAAATGACACACTCGTATAAGTTTTTACTAATCCACTTTCGAATGAAAATTGCTCAATCTATAAAGAAATGACATACTCTCTTATTCGATACTATATTATTGTGTTCTCGAGATTAAGTCATGTGACAATATCCACGAAAAACGAAAGACTCTTTCTTTTCCATTTAGGGCTTTCATGTTTATAAATAGGAGTTTCTCGCAAACTAGGCCATCCTATCACTTATTAGTGTCCTATTTTCTTGTAAAAATTAATCCGTTCGATAAGCTGTGTATTGATAGCGAAATCTTCGAATTTAGTATATAATGCTTTGTAAAACATGATATTATACATTATATTATTTCTTTGAGGCAAAAAGATCACACACACTGCTTAAAGCAAAGCCCGCCCGATGGATAACTACCAACTTTCTTGGATGCCTCAATCAATTTAAACAGAGTGAAGTGTAATTCCTGTTCAGTGATTCACCGAAGTTTCCACACTTCGACGTAGCCAATACGGAGGAAAGTTTGCATAAATCTGACAAAATATACTAGAGAATACATTACTTTCTCTTTTCATTTATTTTGTCTTTTTACCAGTCGGAGACATACAAATCTTCAACTGTCACAAAATTGGGCTTGAACACTTTCCTTTCATCCCCTTGCACTATATAAATTAAACACAGCATTTCACCAGTTTGATAACTCAACATGACTCATGCACGCCTGTATTCGTCTCCACAATCACCAATCACTTTTATTAGATCCTTTCCTTTCGCCGTGGCTTCTCTTATGCTGCCCACATCGTCTTCATCAAGAGCAAGAGAAAATATAGCATTGGTGTCTTTTACATGTTCTGACAAGCCAAGTCTGACACCAACCATTGATCCTGCTACTGCAGGCTGCATGTTTGACAAGAGGCAAAATAAATGGGATATATAGAAGGGCTCATCCAATGTAACGCGATTTCATAGTAATAACCACATCAAATTCTGAACAAATTAATTAAGTAAATTCACCTGATCTAATATATACTTCACAGCAACAGTTGCAATTGAAACACCATGTTTAGAAGCTACTTGTTTCAGAGTCCGAAGCAGTCCCTGGAACAAATTCCATCCTCCCCAAGCATCTACCATCTGTCAACAGATGCAAAGTATAGTAAAATGCATGAATATTAACTAAGTCATGAGGACAAAAATCCAAATCATCAACTTGAATTGTTATATACATATTGATTCAGAGTTATTTGTCATCAATAATTTCCCCATTGCCAGACCATCTACCTAACAAGCTTATTTTAGTTTTACAATGTAGCATATTTAGAAGGGATAGAACCTTTCTATAGAGCACAAAAGGTGCTAAATGTTTCTTAAACTACCTCCAAATAACGAAAGGTGGTCATGAAATCATACCCTTTTGTACTTTTGGAGGGAGGGAGTGTTTATTGCAGGACCAGCAAAAGGAATAGCTATGTTGGTGTCAAGGAACTTCTCAGATAACAGACCACCCATTACCGTTCCATACCTGCATCAGAAATTGATCTACTAAGTGGAAATTTTTTAGATTACTTCTACTAAACTTTCATCTTATATTTGGAAGAACTATTTTCTATGGCTGAAAATTCTTTTTCTCTTGAGAGAGAGAGACGTTATAAGTTTGACTCCTGTATGCTGACAAAGCTCTGCCATTCTCTGTTGAGGACGCATATCGACAAGTGAATGTTGCACCTGACATCGAAGATACAAATAAGGTTCACGAACTATAAAGAATTATTAAAAGAACTCAAAAAATTAAAGCAGTTGGATATACCTGATTGCTTACAACAGGAATCTCATTTTCAAGAATAATTTGTAATCTCTCAGTATCGAAATTTGTCAGAGCCACAGTCTTGATTTTACCTGTATCAAATTTTAACTGAAGTAGTTTGATCAAAGCAAGAAATGTGAACTTATATGTGAATTCGTAACCGGTAATCAGAAACAAAACTGACCTTCTTCTTTCAAGTCTGTAAGGTGTTTTAGCGCATCCAAGTAGCCTGGATTTGAATAATCCCACCTAAATCCATTAGAGATAGAGGTGAATTGTCAGAAGAATTCTAAACTTCAGAGAGTTAGAACTATTTACAGAAGTAGTTTAGCTAGATAATGGGAATCCAGAACTCATTTCACTATTTCGGTACAGAAGCAAAATGGATGATTTTTAATATGATGGTCTCATGGTCATGGATGATGGTTATGATTTTCCCTAAAAATTTCAAGAACTGCAAAATGTGGATAAATAATTATGCTTTTTGAACCATGATAGTTAGTAGATCAAATAAGCACAATACAGAGGGATTAACTACCAATGGAACTGAAGCATGTCCAAGGATTCCACATCCATCCTCTTCCTTGAAACATTGATGCTGTCTTTTACATAGCTAGCAGTCATCTTAACTGGCGGAGGCACCCACTTAGTGAGACTGCACCAAATGATACAATGAATAATAAGAAAATACTTTCCTGTATATTTTCACTAACAATTTGGAAATAGATGGTAGGACGCATACTAGCCAAATACTATAAAAGTATCAGCATCTTCTTCAAATCTTCAAATAGAAGAAAAAATTATATAAGAATATGAAGTTGCTTGATCAACTCACCCTCTGACCTGTTCCAATAATTCTGGAGGACGCTCACGACGAACTCGATTGATGAAAATCCCATATAGATCTTCAGCAGGTCCATCTGCAAAGCCCGAAGAACACAACAATGAGAACAATCCCCAAAAGACATAACTTCTAAGAAGACTTGCAAAAAGAAGCTCATGTTGGGAAGATTCCGCATCTAATACATCCAATAATCACATAACACTCAAATTTGAACACATCAAATCTACTGTCACCCTCTATTCCTCTAACGAATAACTTCAGTGTGTAGTCGAGGAATTTCCTTGAAGGGGTACATCATTTCAAACAGAGAGCAAGTAGAAGCAGTTAATTAAGTTGCATACAGATATCAGCCATATCAAAAGTGGTGAGTCCAGAATCAGCATATTTAAGCATAGCATCAACAGCATCATCCCTATCAATTCTGCCCCACCCGCCACTGGTCTGCCACATTCCATTCACAACCCGGCATATATCCAAAGAATCATTGCCATTCTTCACGACAATGCTTCGATTATCCTGTGTGTACACACATTGAAACGGCCTCAGATGCCTATATTTCGGTGTTACTACTATTCCTCTCCTAGTTGGTGTTCCATTTGGACTGAAAGTGAATCTGCCCAAAGAATGCCGCAATAACTCTGGCATTTCCAAATTGCTCAAGAACCTATAACCACTGTAGCATATACACGAAATAAAACAGCTCCTTTCAGCAAATTGACGTGTCGCTCTAACAATAAAAATAGTCATGGCCACAGTGCAGCGTCGTCACTGCTTTATCCTATATCAGCACCCTATTGCTCTCCACCATACGTTTTTATCATTTTTATTGGTGTACATAAATTTTAAGTCCATCGATATTTTTAAAATTTTTGTTTTATTAAAAATCTAAAATTTTTGTTTTATTAAAAATCTAAAATTTTGTTATTTTTTACCAAGGTTCTTATTGTATTTATAATTTAATTATTTTTGTTCAACCGTTATTTTTGCACGGTGAAGTTGACGTGTTTATATCCAATTATTTCTTTTAGCATTTAATTTAAAAAAAAAAATATCGTGGACTAGGCTCAGTGCACGTCAAACGACATTATGTTCCTTCAACATCTCAATCTCGAGGGCAATTCTCTAACCTCGAGCAGAGTTGGTGATCCTGAAGAGTGTAGTAGATGCAGGGAAAGAAATAGCTTTTGGTGATCCTGATTCGAGGTTTGGACCAGACTTACAATAGACAAACAGAAAGGTTAAAAAATAAATAAAGAATAGTTTTCACAGTTAACCTCAGACTAAGAAAGAGCGATGCCTTCACTTCGCATCGCAAACCAAAGTTGCAAGTAGCAGCACTTAACCTTCTTTGCCACATCACAGTTGCAGGGTTCATGAATGGAGACGCGTCACAAGCCAATTCTGATTCATTCACTCTGCTTCAGTTCCTTGTAATTCCAATTTGGCCATTGCTTCTCCTTCCTCACATCTCTCGGACACTGTTTTTGTACATTTACTTAACCTATTAACGATACTGATATCATTGATCTCAGGTTTTACAGATGAAATGAAGAACGCAAGAAGAATTGGCGCGTTTAAGGAGGGAATCTACTTCTTCCACTGCGTTCGTGAAATGTAACTAATTATCCTTATCAAAACCACCATCGTGCTTCTTTTCAAAATTAAATACGGAAAGAATAGCCAAAATTTTAATAAAAATTTAATTAAAAATACTTAAATTTATGAAAAAAAAATTACAATATTTAACTTTTTTATTTTTATATAATTATTTTTTTAATTTATTGTTAGAGTAAATAATCCGTATACCCACATAAAGATTTTTACAATTTTTACACTGTTACAGCTAATAAAAATTGACAAATAAGTAGATTTTTACAAAAATATTAAATGCTTTTTATTTAATATTTTAAAGATTAATTTAAGAAGTAAGCAATATATTTATGTCTGTATTAATTACTTTTTATTATAAAGTTGATTACATTCAATTTTAATATTTTCCATTTTAAAAAATAATTATTATCTGGGAATGACAATTTAAGAATAATTCTAAATCAAATGTTAAATAATGCTTGAATTTAATAGACAAAGAAAAAAATAATATTTTTACATTTTCAAACATTAAATACACTTCGTTTTATTTAATATTTTTACAGTATAAAACACTAGTTACACTTTTTATTTACTATTTTTATAAAGTGTATTGGAAAATTAATAAAAAACATAATATTATTTAATAATAATAATAATAAACTCTTAACATAAAGGATTATAATGTATATCTCTCTACACGTATATAGTAAGAAGAATTAAAAAAAAAAACTAAGCTTTTTTTTAATTATTGAAAACTTTTACGGTTATAAAATATATTTAATGATTTCAATACCATTTACTTGCCTATACACGGTAAAAAGAAGTAGGAGAATAGGAAATGTCCACGTCAGCACAGAGTAGCAGCGAGTAGAGAGAACGTAAACGTACAGTGATCGGCCATGTCGAAGGTGGACAATCCGGCGTCGGCGTAACGGAGCATGGCTTCGACGGCGTCATCTCGGTCGATTCGACCCCAACCGCCGCTGGTCTGCCACATCCCGTTCAGCACTCGGCATATCTCCAGCGAATCGTTCCGGTTACTCACCGTCACTCGCCGATTCTCGCTCGTGGCCGTGCTCACGTCAGCGCACCGAACTGAGTTTGCGCCGCTCCCCCGCCGCCGCGAGTCTCTGGCGGCGGAGTTTAGGCGCGTGGCGGTGGAGAGTAGGCGGTGGTGGTGGTGGCTTACTATAGCTGCCATTTCTAGTGGACTGAGTTTGACACAGAAGACGCGAACGGAGGAAGAGTATAAGGAAGTAGACTCAACGATTCAGGATGAATGGTTCGTTCGTTCACCCGTTTTTTCCAAAATTCATGGGCCCAAATTGCAAGCCCAAAAGAGACTTTTATTTTTTCTTTTTAACAAAAGCTATGTCATAAAATTTTCAATTTTTTTCCAACTTCATATAAATTAGAATAACTGTTTTAATTAATATATATCTATAAATATAATTTATTTCTATAATTGTAGATTATAAATAAATTTCTATTTTATAACCGTTTTTTAATATACCTATTTTATTACCACTTTTACTTTTTCAACATAACCTATTTTATTCATTTTGTTATTTATAAAAAATACTTACAATAAATAATAATTATCTTCAAATACCACATAATTATAATCTTACAAAATTAATAAAAATATTTATTTTAATTATTATTTTCTATATTCATTTTTTATAACTTCAATGTAAAATTTAATAATGATTTTAATTTTCATAATCATTATAATATCTAGCTTTTAATTATACTCTTTATTATAAAAAAAATGGATACTATGCAACTATGTTTCACTAGTTATTATATAAAAAATATACCATCTCTTAGTGTCAATTTTCTAACTTTACCGTTTATCAAATTAAAATAATTTTACTATTTGATAAAATACATAAGTATATAATTTATACTTAAAAACAAATGCTAACACTTTAAATAAAAAAACAATCACATAGCCTTTCATTCTTTTTTCTCATAAAATTATTTATTTTCTATATTTTTAAGAATACATTATATTTAAATTGAAATACAATTTTTTTTCTACCAGTAAAAAATAAAATTTAATGTCACAGTTATTTTAATTAATTAGAGTAAGATTGTCTATAATGAAAATTATTAGTGTCAAACAGAAAAGTTGACAAGAACATAAAATACAACAAAAGGACGAGAAATGTAATCAGTATAATATGATAATTAGAAACAGAACTTTTCTGAAAATAATAAGAACATGATATAAAATCTACTTTGGTGATTGAGAAGTAGAGGCTGGTGATTGAGACTTGTCAAGTCGGATGATCCTTTGCTCCATCTATGAATTAAACATAGCAATTAAACATAATCAGAGTTTAAAAAATCAAATAACAAAAGTTAAACTAAATTATCTTCTTTCCATAACATCGATGTCTTTAAGAAAAAGGAAAAGAGGGTACCTGAACAAAGGAAGTCAACTTGTTCTTGGTACTGCAAAACTCCTTTTTTAATAACAATAAACCTCGAGAAAAACTGAACACCAGAGTTTATATACAAAAATTAATATAAAACTTAATAATATTGTAACAAGATTTCATAATCTAAGAATGATAAAATTTAGAAAAATAACACCTAAAAAATAAACCAAATTATAATGTTAAAAGTGTTAAACATAAATCAAAATACTAAATTTCTTTTATGCATACATGTGTTTAGACACTATATTATTAATTTAGAAGTTCTATTTTATCAGCCATCAAGATAATTATCATTGGCATAAAGACTAGTCCTTTAACAAACAAGAAACCAAAAAACTAATAGCCCTTTAACAAACAAGAAACCAAAAGACTAATAGTCATTTAACAAACATAAACTCAAAGAATAATAACAACAATATGAATATGAATATAAAATAATCAATCTAAGTTATTTCAATCCTATAATACAAAAAGTAGTTATACTTCCTTCTATACCTCCTATAATATATCTTTTGTAACTTGTTTTTTATATTACTATTGTACCAAAAATTACAAAAATTAATTCATATTTATGTCTTCTATATGTTATTTTTGTTACAATATTGATTTCTTCTCTATCAGAAAATTGGCTCATAGACTCTTGTAGTAACTGAGTGTATACTTAACTCAACCTTATAAAATCAACTTGTAAGTTAAGATTTGTATCTCAATTATAAATTATAATTTGATTTTATCTTAATTGATGTGAGATCTTCAAAAATAAAATAAGACATTAATCTTGTGATTCCACATTTAGCATAAGCTACTTACTCATTGAGTCACTCACTCTATATTAAAAATAGTTTCTCCAAACACACAAATGAGTTTCTTGCTTTCCAAATCATAGTGTTACAATATTTGCATAAAAGATGGTGACACTATTAATATCTTATCACAAAACTTGTGATATAAGATTGAGCATGCACACACCTATTTGCATCATCAGTCTTGTTCAATCATTTCTAATAAAAATGTTTTAATAGATAAGAAGTTTATTGTATTGATGAATGAAATAAAAAATAAATAATGATAAAGAAGAAAGTTACTTTAGGTGGTGGTTCTCATCACAAGCTTTGACAACATCATAACATGCAACCTTCATATGCTCTGCACCGATTCTGCAATATCAATCATAAATATAAATATAACTTCAAAATGATAAAAGATTTAGCATAAGAGGAAAAATTTAAGGAGTGATATCACACTTAATTTAGAAAGTCAAGTATTTGAGTGTTTTCTTAAAGGCATTGTGATATTTTGTATTATTGACTTAAAATTGTGAGTTAAGATGTACTTCTTTCTTTTGAATTTTTTTTTACAATATTTGACTTGTTTTCTTCCTTATTAAAATTGATAAATTATAAAATTTTAACATATGAAAGTTTGTCTTTAATATGTAGAATAATCATTCATGATAACAAAAACTACAACATCCTTGTTAAATGAAAATGATATATTTTTTAAATTTTGTTGATTGTTGGTAATCTAAGGTCTAAAATTGAATAATCAGATGGATATTTTTTTAACTATAATATTTATATGAACACTTATGTATACATGCATGCTTGAACATAGGAATTAATATCAAAATGTTTTTTATGCTACCAAAACCAAAGGAGAAATTATGAACTACTAGATGTATTTATGGTAACTAAATGCAACAATAAAATTTGTGTGAGCTTATAGTAAATAAAACTAAAAACTATGATAATTGTCTTTTCCATATCAAACTTGTTCTTTTTCATATTAAAACTAAGTAATATTGTAAATGATTCATGTGTCCAAATAATACATTATATGACTTACTATTTTTTTACTTGTTAATGATTTATTATTTAAAATTTGATTAACAAAAATGGTTAACTTCCAAAGTACATTACTTGTATGAAGTCTTGTGTTTATAGACATGAATGTTTAATCATGGAAATTAACATCATATACCCTTTTACGTTATCGATTAACAAGTATAGCATTTGAGACCAACTTTCATGTAGAATTGCTATCTTCCTTGTTTAGTTTAGAAATGTTATGATTTTTTTTAATATACTCACAATATTCATCCTAACATGCATGGTAAAAAAAACAATACATTTGCCAATAGTACGAAAATGGGAAATAAAACTATATACACTACATTGGTTATTATGAAACTACATTTGTTCTAATAGAAATCGATGATGTATATGTCCATCTTACAACATCGATCATATTAAAATTGATGTAATATGTTAATATATATAAACTATCAGAACAGTCGATGTAGTGTCTCACATATTACAATATTTATATTAAGAATAAATGTATTATGTGGACATTATAAGGGTATAAATAGGTGTGTCTCTTCACACTTTGCTTTTTTATCTTTAAGCATCATTTCCATGCTTTCCATTTGCTCTCGCAATGTCGCTCTTGTATGAAATCCCTACATCACTTCCATGTGAAGCCTTTCTCCACACATAGTAACAGCTTTGTTTTCCATTCTTCTTCATGATGTTGCCTCTTTCAATCACATGAAGCCAACATTCATGTGAAAATCACTACCTAACGTTACTATTAAGAAGTTGACTTTAAGTCTAACTCAACCTTACAAAAGTGACTTATAAGGTGATATTTGCATCCATTTATAAACTATTGAAAAGTCTTTTCTCTAGTTTATGTGGGATCTCCAACACACATTATCATGTAGATACTTTCAAACTCGTGTGTGAGACTATATATTTAAGAGTGACCCAATAACGACTTGATAGTGGGTGGCTTGATAGGCCCGACAATCTTATTAGGATAAACTCTAATACCATCGTATTAAATGGATTTTAAGCCTAACCCAACCTTCCAAAATTGGCTTGTAAAATGAATAACTATTAAAATGTCTTATCTCTAGTTAATGTGAGATCTTCAACAATTACCATCTTGTGTGTCTCTCCTTCCACAATCTATAATATACTAATAATTGTATTTAGTATATTTAATTTTTTTGGTTTGTGGTAGCCAATAAATTCATACTTTCTTAGGATATATAGTTAAAATTTTCTTAATTCATATATCTAAATAATCATTATATGATTTATTTTTTATCTTATTAGTGATTAGGGTTTAAAATTTGAGTGACTAAATTGGAAAACTTTCAAACAATAATATTTATACAAAGATTTGTGGATACTGGTGAATGCTTTAACATGGGAAGTAACATCAAATGTTTTTTTTTTTTTTATATTTATACCAAAGAGAAAATTATGGATGATTAAAGGTAATTATGAATAACTAAATGCAATGATAGAATTTATATGGCCTTATAATAAAAAAATTAAAATTTCATATCTCATACAAATTTTTATGTACAATTTATTTTCATCCTTACTAAAGTTAAGCAATCTTATCTAAAAATTTAACCTTTGTTGAGATAGTGTCTTTAATACTCAATATAGTCATTCTAATATATATGGTAAAAGAACGACAATACACTTATTAGAAGTGTGAAAATGGAAAATAACATTGCATATACTACATTGATTATTGTGAAACTATCATAAAAAATAATGCATTGGCATTTTTATAAATAAGTCTTCACATACTATATTGATTCCAATAAGAATCAATTTAACATTTCACATACTACATCAGTTCCCATTATAACCACCAATTATAATAAAATAAATGTAGTACCAGGCATTATCAGGGTATAAATAAATGTTTCTCTTCATACTTTTCTATTTTTGTCTTTTAGCATCATTTCATCTTTTTTGTTTATTTTCGTAATGTTGCTCTCGTATGAAATCTCTTATTATATCACATCACCTCCATGTGATGTCGTCTTTACACACAAAATTCACCATGCAAAGTCACCTCGCCGTTCATAGTAACATCCTTATTCTTCCTTCCTCTTTGTGATGTTTCCTCCTCTAATCACGTGAAGCCAACACTCCATGCAAAGGTCTCACTACCTTATGCTTCCCTCCTTTCGCACTATACTAATAATTGCATTTAGTATATTTAATTTTTTAGTTTGCAATAGCCAATAAGAGTCAATTATAACCATCATTTATAATAAGTATCAATGTAGTATTTGGTATTAGGGTACAAATAAATGTGGTATCTTCAAACTTTTCTTTTGTCTTTGAGCATCATTTTCATCTTCCTTGTTCTCATTCTCATAGCGTTGCTCTTGTATGAAATCTCTCATTGCAACACATCACCTTCATGTAAAGTTGTCTTTACATACAAAATCCATTATGCGAAGCCACATATCAATAACTTTGTTTTTCCTTCCTCTTTGTGAAGTTTCCTCCTTTAATCATGTGAGGCCAACACTCCATGCAAACCTCACCACTTGACGTCACCACCTTGTGCCTCCCTCCTTTCATAATATACTAATAAGCATTTAGTATATTTGTTTTTTTGGTTCGCAGTAGCCAATAAATACATACTTCCTTGTATAAATGGTTAATCTTTATACTTTCTTGTATAAATAGTTAAATTTTCTCCATCTGTTTCTTATTTTGATTAAAATCTTTCACTTTGCTAATGATCTTATTATGCACATCCAATTATGTAACAACTCTTAATTGTAATACTCCTAATAAAATTTCACATGTGAATATAATTCTATGATTTGTATGTAGCTTATGGAGTCAATGTAAATTGTTCATGCTGATGAATGAATGTTTATGACACTTTTCACATCGATTGTGTCATAAAATTGATGTGAAAATGTCATTTTATTTCAATTTTTTTTTGTCAACAAGTTGACACATAACATTAGTTTATTGAGTAACTGGTGTTACATGTGAAACTTTTTACAAGTCTTTTCAATTGATATAAAAACTTTACAACTTTTTATACCAATTGGTTGTACATTTAGTTGTACATAAGATGTACAACCAATATAAAATATCCAAAATAACCATATGTTAATATATTTAGTAAAAATGCTTTATTATCTAAGTATTATATATCTTAAACTTTTGATTAGTAATAATCTAAGGTTTTATATTAAATAAATAAACTAATTTTTTTTAAACAATTAAATATGAAAATTAAGATAAAATGCTTTTATATATTTTCACTACAAAGGATAAAATGTGGTGAGTATATGAATAAGTAAAAGAAGCAATAAATTTTGTGTGGCTTATGATGAATAAATTGAAATTGTAATACTTTACCTTAGAAAAATATAGGATTAATGTTTCAACAGTGACTATGATAACTAAAGTGATACAATGTTTCCCTTTGCATAATTTTACTTGATATTCTAAATATTGTCTTCAACTATTTTATGTCTTTGCTTAACAACATTAAATTTTCTTGTAATTATTTTTTTTTTCACAACCAAAGTAAAAAAAAAAAAAAAAAAAAAAA
>Ga0209700_100994_pt1 | contig 57295 bp, 12 predicted proteins | sample SiratroredBW_FD_187528 | JGI IMG/M metagenome (GOLD analysis project Ga0209700, IMG submission 187528) | Root nodule microbial communities of legume samples collected from California, USA - Siratro red BW (SPAdes) (version 2) | ecosystem: Host-associated > Plants > Roots > Nodule | place: USA...
TTTTTTTTTTTTTTTTTTTTTTTTTTTTTTTTTTTTTTTCATCTTACTTTTTCTTGTGTTTTCGAATGAAGTTTAGAGGTTATTTGGTATATGGTGTGGTTGTTACTTGTTGGTTTATTTGAGTATTTTAAACAAGTGCATTTGATGCCAAGTCCTTGATTCTCTGTTTTGGATTTCTTGGCGAATTTATGTTTGCCCTACTGCTTTTAGTTCTGGCATTGATGTTGCTTAATGGTGGCCTGCTTGGGCTTTTCCTCTGGGAAAATCTTGTATCATTCACATTAGGAGCGTTTGTTACTGGTGCAATCTACCTGAGAATAATGATTATAATAATATTAAGTATTTTCTTTGCTGATTAATTTAGGGACCAACCATGGAAAAGCGTGAAAGGAATCTTTCAAAAGTGAACCAAAAGTTGTCTTTTCTTTTTATCAGGGAAGCTCTGTGTATTGAGCGATTCCCCAGAATTAGATTCCTTTTTTTTGGTAGTGGTGCAAGATAAGTCCTTTGTAACTTTGTATGTGGCATAGGAGAAGGATATTTGTTCTAAGAATAATTATTCCATCCTAGAAAGTGTCAAAATTCTCACACAGGACACACATTATCTAACCATCCATCTTAATTCCCATTGATATGTGCAAGTAGCCAATGGATGTGAGGAATTTTGGTATGAGCATGTATCATTGTGTGTACATGTATTTAAAAATGATTCCAAGTTTAGACATGATCTCTAACAGAACAAAGATAACTTATATTTCTAGGGTATGTTTGTTGGTGCTGTGGTTTGCAGTTCTGCATTGGTTAACGAGAAGCTTAAATAAGATTAAAGGAGTTAGAAGTTTCTGGTCTAAATAATGGGACTTTTTGAACATTTCTCTTAGATGCAAAAGGTTTATCATTATATTATTAAACGCCGCATGTTATGCTTTGTTGGATGGAAATTCAATATTATTTATCTCAACTCTTGAAATGCTAATTTTCGTCATTCTTACGCAAACTTGTAAAATATTTTTGGGACTAATTTGGAGGTATGTAGAATCTTGTCTATAACACAACTAGCAACATTAGTAAAGTCCGTTGTAGTCATTGGATTGCTCAAACTCTGAAGAATTGATTTGCTAAGTAAATGTTCAAAAATATCACAGCCATATGTGGTAGTAAGCATTAAAATACTGCCCTTCTGGGGTTAAAACCCTTCTGTCAATTTTGATTTTTGAAACAGTAATTTGCATTGAAATGTATACTTTCTTTCCCTGCCAATGTTGATTTTCCTTTTGACCTATTCAAGTCTAGGATTATGCATTATATCTATATTCTTTTGCAGGTATGTAGCAGTTGGGAACGAGCCATTTTTGAAATCCTACAACAATTCATTCTTGAATATCACCTTTCCTGCTCTGCAGAACATTCAAAATGCCCTTAACGAAGCAGGTGTTGGAGACACAGTAAAGGCCACGGTACCCTTGAATGCAGATGTGTATCTGTCTCCACAAAACAATCCTGTTCCATCTGCAGGAGTATTCAGGCCTGATATCAGTGGTCTCATGACCCAGATAGTGCAATTTCTCAGCAAGAATGGTGCACCATTTACTGTCAACATTTACCCCTTCTTAAGTCTTTATGGAAACGATAATTTTCCTTTCAACTATGCCTTCTTTGACGGCATAGACAATCCGATAAACGATAATGGTACTCCATACACCAATGTGTTTGATGCAAATTTTGATACCTTGGTTGCTGCTCTCAAATCAGTGGGGTTTGGAGACCTGCCTATTCTGGTGGGGGAAGTAGGGTGGCCAACAGAAGGAGACAAGAATGCCAATGTTGGCAATGCTTTGAGGTTCTATAATGGCCTTCTGCCTAGGCTTGCAGGCAATAAGGGCACGCCGCTCCGCCCCGGACACATTGAAGTTTATCTCTTTGGACTCATTGATGAGGATGCCAAGAGCATTGCTCCGGGAAACTTTGAACGCCACTGGGGCATATTCAGATATGATGGACAACCCAAGTTCCCAATGGACCTTTCTGGTCAGAACCAAAACAAACTTCTCATAGGTGCACAGAATGTGAAGTACCTTGCTCCAAGGTGGTGCATGTTTAATCCTAATGCCAAGGATCTAACCAGTCTTCCAGATAACATCAACTATGCTTGCACCTTTGGAGATTGCACTGCACTTGGATACGGATCCTCTTGCAACAACCTTGATGCTAATGGCAATGCCTCATATGCCTTTAACATGTACTTCCAGGTGCAAAATCAGAACCCCATGGCCTGCAATTTTCAAGGTTTGGCCAAAATTACTACGGACAATATCTCAACACCCACTTGCAATTTTATCATTCAGATAGTTAATTCTTCGGCCTCTGCATTGATTCCCTCACTTGTTGCATTCTTGTTTGTTAGTTTATTCATGATCCTGTTTTGGTAGGATTTCTTTGTACATACATTAGAGATGCTATTTTTTATTTATGGTTTTATTGTTTCCTGGAGATACTCTGCTATTCTGATCTTAGTTGACAGATTCTTTCAATAAACAATTCACGTTGAGGCTGATAGTAGTGAAGTTATACATGTGGGATATTCTTATTTTTTTCTTAAATATGAAATTTTATTTAAGAAATCTCAGCTTAGTTTCATTGTTCACACTTAACTTCGAAAGTTTGCATTGGCTAAAAGAAAGAAAACTAATTGATTTGAAGCACTCCACCTTTCATATATCTATTATAAGGATAGAGAGTAAAGCAAGGTCATCGATTAGGGGAATACCGACAATGAAATGGCCAATTATCTTCAACCACACAAGAGGGAAACATTCAAATACTGGGGCCAAAAGAAAGATATTTGGAAAAATTGAAATGAAAAAAATCTGAAATTGTATAATCTTACAAGTTTTAATATGAAACAGAGATCTGAAGTTTTCAGAAATTAAGTTCAAGTTATCTATGGTAATTAACTTGATGCGTAGCATTAGCATGGTGCCTTCATTCAGTAAGCAAATATTCAAATTAGTCTTTTATTTTAAAGATGCCGACACATTAATTTCCTTTCTAGAATGGTTTTAAACAGTATGATAAAATTCTGTGTTAAATATTTAACTCACAGTTTCTGAAACTAGGAACATTTTTAGATTTAAAATTAAATTGATGTGAAGTTTGAATGTTGTGAAACTAAATTTGTGGGAAAGATAATTGAAGAGGCTTGATTTCTAGAGGGCTCTTCACTATTATTATTTTGATTACACCTGTAGCCGTTATATTTGAATTGGGCCAAATCTAATCACCCATTCACACAATGAAAGTGCATGCCCAGCTCCCTGTACTTTTTGGAATCAAATTATATTTAGCTACCTGTTCCTCTTTCTCCTCTTCATGTGATCATATCATGGTGGGACCATATTGGTTTTGGGGAGGCAGACAAAGAAATTGAAACTCATTGGCAGAGGTTGCTTTCAAGTTTCAATTATGAATGTATCCTCCAACACCTACCAAGCTCCATATGGGGTATTTGGTTGATGTGATCTATGTCATAAAATAGCACTGATTATGTACCCCCATACTGGGTGTAGATAGGTGCAGCTGCAGAAAGATAAAAACTTCAAACAAAAAAAACAATCAAAGATATTACACAAGCACTTTTTTTTAATTATGTCAACAAATTTAAAGGAAATTTGGTAAAAGGAAAAAAGGGTGAGAGACTGGTACATTAATACATGTAGCACCACCTAAGCCTGCTGCATATTTGAACCTACCTAGCTGTTATTATTCCTGATAAAGTGACGGATGCATTTTTCATTTTTGAGTCTCCATTTTTCTTTTGACTTTTGTTGCTAATAATTAGAGACCATTTAAACATCTTTTCAATAATTCATATTCTTTACAGCTCTAAGAAAGGGTCATTCTGTTCGGTGCTGGTGACATGCTCATATTCCATCATGTGCACTGTGGCACGGGTTAAAGTTGTTAACTTTTGTACCTACTATGTATTGGACACAGACCCAGAGAGCCTCATAATCAGCAATTCCACCTTTGACTGAGCCTCAGATTTCAAATTTAAATTTTGGGATTAGTGAGAATTTGATGGATTAATTACGTTAGTAACAGTGTTATCAATTGTTTCAAAATGGGTATCTTTTAAAATCATAATAGTGGCTCCAATCTCCAACAAGTCTATGTCTTTATACGGTTGCTGCAATCTAGTACTGTGAAGAGTCAGGTGCATGGTTTATGGTGTGTGATGTGTGATGTGTCAATCCAATGTCGGCTTGGATTTGGAACAAGGAATCATGAGAATCTATGGAATATTTTGACAAAAACAACAGTTTAAATTAACGTCCTACAAAAGTGTGAGTCATTGCTTTTTAAATTTACATTAAAGATTATGAGAACAGAAAAAGAAAAAAATACTAACAAACAAATGAACATATCAGAGGATGCTACATACTGTCTGCACATGCCATATTGATCTCATGGTTCACGATTTAAAAGATGAATCTGAGATCATGAGAATATAGCTAGTTAATTATGAGATTAAGATAAGTTATTCATAATATTATTAAGGTTAATCACTTATTATACACTTTAAAGTTAAGAAGAAGATACACTTAAATTCTTGACTCTTAGATAGTGTGTGACTGAATGTACAGGAACATTTCTAATAGTAAAGTTCTTGATTTGAGTGAGTATTTTGAAATGTGAATTTTTTTAATCTTTTGAGTCATTTTGAAACCTGCAAATGAGAGGTGTGAAAGAGTTTAGGGATTCTTTGTTTTGGACATATAGAATATTCGTTGAAAACAAGTTTCTCAAACTTTTGAGCTAAAATGTGTATTTTATTGACTATGGAATTATTTTAGTAAGAAAAACCATGGAATAAAATTAAAAACCACACAAGCACAATGGAATAAAAAAAAAAAAAAAAAAAAAAAAATTCCCTCACTAGTGGATGCAACTGATTGAAATTTCCCATATTGATTTTCAAATACAACAGGTTACTGTCTTTTTTATAGGATAAGTTTAACAATAAATATTAATAAAACTGCATTCTTGATGTTAAAGGAATAGAAATCAGCTGTATTGCCCTTAGGTTGAGCAACTATTGCACCTACATTTCAACACAGTAATTCTTGACCTTTCAAAAATTAACAAGCAGTGCTATAGCTTAATGTAAAATTAACACTTATGGGATGATTTAATTTTAACTAATATTGTTCTGTAGCAATGAAAAACTGATTAATTCATATTTTTTTGGGTTATTAGTTTCCATATATTTTGAAACTGTATGTCAATGTGTTTGAATAACTTATGGAAAATAATTTTTTTACTCAATACAATGATAAATTTTTGCAAATTATTTTTATGAAAATACTTTGCTTTTCCATATGTGTCATTTCTAAAATTCTTCTTAGACATATTACTTTTTTTTTTGCACAATTATGTTATGCTTTCACGGTTGATCACGCAAATTAGTAGTTGCACCTGTTCCTAGATGAAATGCAAACCTTAGCATGTTTTAGCTTTTTATCTTCAACCCAAATATTTTCTGTTTATCCAAAAAAACATCAAATTAGTGTTATTAATATAAAACTTTTATATTGAGTTAAATCTACTTTATTTCTTCACGTACACTTGCTTGCTTGTTTCTATTCTTCTTCAACTACACTGACACTGGTTTTAAATTTCTTCAAATGTAATCAACATATTTGATAAAAAAGGTCTTAAGCATTTATCTGAAGAAAATTAAGACATAAGAGGTTGTTCAAGTAAAATTTTCAGAAAGTACGGCTTTCACAATAAGTATTGTTCTTTAATATTCTTTAATAATAGGACACTTGGTACATGACTCCCTAAACTTCATGTAAATATTTATTTATTCTTTAATTTCTACTTTTTCCTCTCAGAATCCAACAATTTGATTATCATGAAGTTGTACAACATTTTCTAATAACACCTCTCCTTAATCATGTTACAATTACACTTTACTTCGAAATCAGAAAAAAAATGGATTAAATCAAAAATAAGGAAAATGAAGACTTATCTTGATCAAAATTATAATTGTTTTATTTTATTTAATTTTTTGTGATAAGTGACATACATACTAAAATTTAGTTAAAACATTCTTAACTAAAGTAGGGTTTATTTTGAGGAAGTTAAACTTTAACCAAATTATATCTCTTCTAATAGTAATTGTAGAGTCTAGCTGACCAAACTCCAGGTAGATATTCCAAGTGAATATTTACTTATAGAAAGTTAATAAGAACATTTTATGTAAAATTAGTCTTTATTTATAAGTATTTTTGAGATCAGAATTAGATTATTCCTAATAAATAAAAATGATTCATAATAAATAAAAGTTATAGTGATAAATAAGAATTAGGGTTGATTGTAGAATATTTGTCATAAAATTAATCATTATAAAGATATTAATAATTATGGTAAAATATATTAAATAAGATTAAATTGTGATTTTGTTTGAATATGATACTAATAGGACACAAAAATAATACATAATAATATAACTATAACTATGAAAGATCACAACACATATTTAAAGAATGACCTTTCAGTTCTTCAAATCCTTAAATTCATCTATAATTGAACAAAAATTATATTTGGAGACAGTGAATACCAAAAGAGAAATAAATGATAAATAAGTAATAGTTAAATATTGCTTATAAAAAACTTATGATAATGTCCTTAAAAAGAATTTTGATACAAAAATATTTTTGAAAATAAAAAACACTTAAATTAGTTAGAGTGTCACAACTTAATAAAAAAGATAAGATATAACTATTCAAGTTCTTATATTTCCAAACCTTCTTCACATATAAGAAATAAAAATTCTTTTTACATGAGAAATAAGAACTCATGTATAAGAAATACTATAATATGAAGCTAACATCTCACTGTCAAGTTGATGAAGAGAGAATTACAAATGAGAAATGGATAGAAACAATGAATTGGTGTTTTACCTCATATAAGAAATAAAATAGAACTAAATAATGAAAAATAATGAGTTTATATTTTAGGGTTTAGGATTTATGTTTTACTATATATAAAAGAAAACTAAATGTACAAGTAAAGAAAGTAAATATAAAAAAATGGCTTAATTTTCTTCTCTATTCATTTAATCAATTTCTTTTATTTTCTTTATTATATATAATTTTATATGTTAATATTAATTAAAATTAAATGAGGTAAGGAATTCTAAAAGAATTCGGGAAAGGGAGGGGGTGACATCCCTCCCACAATCTCTTGTGAGGTTTCTTATTAACCTCAATGAATTTTGAATCTAACTAGGACATGGACATAATTCAGGTTACAAAAATCAAAATTTGATGATTCTAAAATAAGGTGAAAACTCACAATTTTTCATGTAATATTTTAGAGTCTGAATCATTGCAAAAACTTCATAACTTAGACTTATGATTAAAAAAATTAACTTATTTTAAATTTGCAAGATGAAATTATTAGTATTGAGAAATAGAAATTCTAAAAGAACTACAGTTAAAAAATAAAGGTAACCATCACAAATAATGATTTTGATAAACCTTGACTATATACAAAAATTATTCCTAATATGATCAAATAAGTTATATAGAAATTTTGATGAAGTTTTTCTCCCTTCAATTGATAACTAAAAAATTTGTCTTTTCTATTTATTTTGAAATAATTTGTACAATTCAATTCCCTTATACTTGGTTAGAAATGTATATAAAAATATAAAATTTTAATATAAATGTAATCAATATGTCTTAATGGCTATAATGGTTAAATGAGGCATAGAAAAACAACATAATCAAATTTCTAAACATAAAATATGACAATGTATAAAGTTTAATTTCTGTATAAGATCACTGTAAAAAAAAAGTATATTAGAAAGAAAAAAAAAACATGATTCATACAGTTTATAAGATAGTTATTATAAAAATGATAATCTGTCATATACAATAAATTATAATTAGATAATAATAAATATTTTTTTAATAATTATTGGCTAACTTTTTAATTGAAATATTGGCGTAATTATTTGGGATTAATAATTAAAGACATCTTTGTCAAAAAGTGAAATTCAATTAGGTAGAAGGTGTTTTCTTTTGTTACCCAATATATGCACATTAATGTAAACATAAATTCATTGGGAATGTAAATCTTACCTAGTTATCCAACCATCTTTTTTTTTTTTTTTTTTTTATATTTTATTTTTTTTTTTTTTTCTTCAATATATTAGTATTGTTTTAATTATATAGGTCCTCTCTACCTTAAAAAATCATCTAGACGCACTTTTGGGGGACTTTGATGGAGATCCCTAATAAAGGTTTTCAATAGATTAATAGCTCCAATTTGTAAAACCTATGAAAACGAAAAAGTATTTACAGTTTAGAAAGGTTTCATTTCAAAATAAGATTTAATTAAATTTTAAATTTTTATTAAAAGATTACTCTATTAGATGTTTCAGATTTTTTTAATTTTATCTAAATATTTTATTATTTGATATGGTATGATACTTTTTTTTTTGTTTTTAATTTGCCGTTGAGCTTATGTATTTTCTTTTTTAGTTATCTTTAACTTATCTCACTTTTTAGAAAAAAAAATGAATAAATTGACTTATCAAATAAATAAAATTAAAAAAAAATGTTTGATATGTTAGAAAAAAATAATATTCGAATAATCTTGTTGATGGTAAAATAAAATGAAAATACTTTAAAAAAAGAAAAGAAATATTTTAAATATTTAATAGAATAATTTTTTTTAATATGTTCTCCATTAAAAATATACAAAACTTATTAATCATTCCATTCTCATTTACAAAAGATAAGACATTAACAAATTCTAGTTTACCTACTTATGAGTTTAAAATTTTAATATTTTTTTTATCTTTATTAAATTTTAATAAAATTAATTTGTTAGACTTTTTAAATAATTTTAATTTACAGATATATTTTAAATAATTTACATATTAAGTTTATATTTTAATTTAAACAATGCATGAAAAACAAGTTTTCAAAAATCATAGTTAATAATGATATTATATTTTTAGTTAAAATTTTGAGTTTTATGTTTTTATTCAATTATTTTATAAATTAAGTAATAAAGGATTAATTTATATTTATATAATTTTAAAATTAGAATATAAATATAACCTTTTAATATATACCAGTAAAAATGTTGTAAATGTGTATTCACATTTTTATCATATTAAAATAATATAATTTAAAAATATATACAATTTTATAAAAATAATATTAAAATAATATAATTTAAAAATATATATAGTATTGAAAAAATTATATTATAGCTATTTTTAAAAAAAGGTAAATTATTCAATTATTTTAGAATAGAAAAATTTAATTAGTTATTTTATTAAATTAATAAATTAGTTTTTATTTATTAAAAATAATATTATTTAATTAAAAAAAATTGACATACAAATGTCTTTCATATAATGATAATATAAGCTTGAATCTGTACCTACAGTCCAAAATTATTTTTCATCTCTACTAAAAATATTTAATATCAAAGTCCTTTAATATAAAAAAAAGTTAATAAATTGTCAAATTTAAACCACTATATCTTGTTATCATATTAATAGTTAAAACTACATCAAATTTAAATAACTTGATTAATAGTTTTAAGGTTTTAATTAATTTTCAAAATTAGTATTTTTCTTATTTTGATTTTATATTTTAAGTGATGATTATATCATATATTTAGAAATAAAAATAAAAATAATAATAATTTGGAGAGACTTCAATGGTATTTTAAATAAATGTTTAGACTTATTTACAATTTTTATTTATTTTAAGGATAACTAGGACTATAATATATAGTTTTAAAAGATAAATTTATTATTTATTTTTAGAATAAAAGAATTATATATATGTGTGTGTGAGAGAGAGATAAGACAAGAAAATAAATTATAATCGTGTCTAATATATAATAAAGTGAATAATGATAAGTGTAACTATCTTATATATAATAAGTAAATATACTATATAACTAATTAATTATTTTTTATTCAACATATTACTTAATATCAGTGTATAAAAAACAATGTTGATAAATGTTTTTTAACCATTAATTCACTCTTAAAATTCAACTTAATCATCTCATGAATAAAACATTTCTTTTAAGAAACATGTTATTAACGGATATGTTAACAACTTTATTTTAAGATTTATATGATTCACATTTTATATATATATATATAAAGATGTAAGAATGTTAACAAAGATGTAAGATGCTACCGAGTAATTTCTCTTTGACCTACGCTAAATAATATAAACATCACTATTTTAAAAAAAAATTAACACATTTTTTAAAATATTTTTTTCTGTTAATTAACAAAATCATGTTAAACCAATTACCTTCACAGTTAAACTCTTAAAATAAGAAATAAAAATTACTTAATCTAGCAAATCTCATTTAAATTTTAATAGTAAAAAGTATCTTAAAATGTAATTTGTTAATATTTCTATTATTTTCAATATAATTTTAAATTTGTCATTATTTGAATAATTATCTTATTTATTATGTAATTCGTTAATGAAAATAGTGTAAGACAAAATATATTTTAAAGTTTGATATCTAATACATGTTGTCTTACTGTAGAATATTTTTTTTGAATGATAAATTTATAAGAATGATTCTAAATTGCAAGTGGATGCACGTAGTTGACTTTATAAAACAATTCAAGAGATAGGGTAGGAGTTTGCCTTCCTTTGGAAAATATATTATAGATAATAATTGTTTCAAGAAGTTATTTCTAGAAGTTAGAAGATGTGTTGTGAGCTTATATTGAAAGAAACAATTAGTTCTAAAAAGGATATTAGTTCTTAGAAAGGACATTTAAATACAACTTTAAAATTACTTTAGAAAATTTTGATAAGTTTAATGCAATAGACGTTTGTAGAGATGTTTAAAGATTTTGAAACATATTCACAATGTAACAGAGAAAGTAGTGAACACTTGATTTATCTTAGTTTATCTCAATTTGAAAAAAAAATATTTGGGTGATAGGCTCAGATGAGTATAATTTGATTCTTGTATTGAAGATTTTTTTGATAAATTTTTAGGCAAGTGTGTCTCATTATGATGATGGTACTTTAAAAGGACCGTCTGTGATGTACTCATGTTTAAAAATATTTTCGCTAGAAGGGGAATGTATCAATGTGAAAGAGGGATGACTCTCACTTGAAGGGAAGATTGTTATGTATCCAAGTGTAAGTCTAAGTCTCACATTGTATAGAAATGAGAAAGTTATACACAATATAAGAAAGAAGACCCACAAACTCATTGTCTCATGGTTTTGGGTTAAAAGTGATGTCACTTCCTTGTATGGGTCTAACTTGACTTTCACTTAAGAAGACAAAATTATAATCCTTGCTTCTAAAATTTTAACTTTACAACAGTAGTGAAAATTACAAATAAAACTCATTGTAGACATCTATTAGACACAACTCATTGTAGACATCTATTAGACACAACAACATAGTTAAGCATTCAAAAGCTTTGAAACCTTCATGCAAGTTCACATAAGACATGTGTTTCATTACGTGTATCTATATGTAGAAATTTTCTTTTATAAGTATTCTAAATTGGACTCTTCTCTGCTTTTTCAATAACACCACTTTAAGCATACAAACTCTAATGAGCTATGTCAAAATTATCCTTGATATGTGTTTTTGATAAGCTTGTTCCCATTCGAATTTCTTTCATCATTAAGATATGTCATGTGTTGAACATTTGTATTTTATGTCTCAAGTATTTATCTTACCTCTTATTTTCAGACTTCAAGAGATATCTTTTAAGTTTTTTTACACATATATCTTGAAGACTTTCTCTGCTCATGATATGTGCCTTAACTTGTCTTCAAAGTCTTCATCTAAGCTTTTCCAACAAAGTGTCATGCATTGAGTTAGACTTCTACTAATACATGTTTCACACTTATGCAAGTTGTTAGACACTTTGATTAAAACGCGTGTTATCATAAAAATTCGTATATACCTTAACATAAATATCTCATTTTAGTAATATCAGAGTGAGATGTAAGTATTATTTTTGCAGTTGGAGATTGTTGATCCAACATGATATTAAGGTAACAACATATGCAAATATTGAGTTAACAAATTTTTTTGCAGGGTGTTTTAAGACATTGTGAAGCAAAGCAGGTTACAATTTTCTTAGCCTAGGAAAGTATTAATGAAGAACATTGGAGTCGTGTATTTGAGTGTGATGGATGTGGTGTTGTAGTTTATGAAGGTTAGAAAGCATTGGTGGTTGTAGAAATATTTATTTAGGTTATTATAGCATTTTTTTTAGATAATGTTGAAGCCTTATATGAGAAAGAAGTAAACATCATATGTATGGATGGTTAAGGCAATGGAACAGAGGCTTTGTTTTGAAGATGAGATAATCTACTATAATATTGTATTGAGAAGTGAAACAAAGTTAATATAGTTGGGGTTATATTAAACAAAGTCACAACTCATTCTAAGATTAGACAAAGTATTATTTCAGTGCATTACCGAGCAAAACCATCACACCTTCTAGGTAAGATAACATGTCAAAAGAAAGGGTATGACAACTCAGATGTTGTGGTTGAGTATGCATAAAGGGACTTAACTTGTTGAGATCTATGATATTTTATATATAAACAATAATAAGTTAATATCCCAACGAATTTATACAACTTATTAACACCTATTTTTGTCATTTCTTGCCTCTTTTCTTTATCGTTACAAAACTATTTGTTCTAATTATCACGTTACCCTTAAAATAAGATTTTTAAATGATTGTATACTATGTTAAAATATTATTAATTTTTATTTGTGTTACTTTAAAATCTATAATCTATAGTATATGAATTAGGAAAAGATGATTCAAACTTAAACAAGTTAAGTCAATGTTCCCATATTTATTACTAGATAACTTTTTTTCTTTTTCCAAATTATTGTTTTCATGGTAGTGTTATTTACTATATAAGTCCTTCTATACACTTGTATGCATTTTGATGTATTAAAAAAGTATTAGTATAAATAACATCTTATAATTTAATTTAATTGTTTTTCATGTCAAAGTTATCACATCCTAAGAATATTTTGACAATTTTTTTGTCTGTGCTAATGTAAATCTTCAACATGATACTAAATATTAATAACACTTTATTCATCTTAGACTTCTATTTAAATACTTTCAAATACTCCACTAAACTTTGGTTTGCATAGTATCTTTCAAACCCTCGAATCTATCTTGAATGTTCTTTTATATTACTAAAAATGAGTAGAAATCCAACCCTCATTGACTTAAATTCATTCTTAATCTTGTTGAACCCAATTTTTCTGGTATAACAACAGTAGAAAAAGCATTTTTAACGACATTTGATTTGACTTTTGAACCATTCACCATTTCAATTTTATTTTAATTTTATCTTTTATTTGAATAATTTGAGTTTTAACTTGTTACTTATTGTCAGCTTGTTAGGTTCAAAATTTAAATTAATTAAAAGGTTAAAGTCAGAGTAAACCATTCAACAACCAAGTGATGTCAGATACACTGAAATTGACTATTAAAAATTTAAATTAATTGTGACAACTATTCACTATCACAAAATTTCAGCATTTAAGCTAAGAAATATGACATTATATCTAAATTAGCACCGCACTTCCCTAACCAAACAAATACTGTAACATCTCTAGAGTCAATTTATGATGTGACATTACTAACTAAAATTGTCAATTGTAATCTAAACATCCTGTAGAATAACTAATCAGGTCGCATAATTATTTTACAGTATACTTGTTAAACAAATGTCTTAATTTATTTTTTCAAAATTCTTATCAAAATACTTTTCATTTTTTATTTTAATAAATTAATGTAAAGAACAATTATTTGGTTACAGTTATATGTCTATGATAAGCGTTATACATAAAGTTCTAAGTTTAAAATCTGAATTTAAAAAAAAAAAACTCTTTAGAAACATATTATATAATATAAAAATTTAAAACCATGAATTATAAGAATAAAGAATTATTTTTATTTTAAAAGTAAGTTTATTTAACAAATTTAGATAAAAAAATATGATTAAAGTGTGCTTTTATAAATTTTTATTGAAGTAACAGCATAGTGAGAAAAAAAAAAGTAAATTAAATTTCTATGACAATATAATAGTCTAAAAGTCATTATTGAAATTGATCTTCTTACTGAATTCTTCACTAAAATTTTGCAGAGAGAAAGTTTTTATTAGGGAATTTTTATATAACTACCATTTTCCAAAAAATATGTTAAACATATGAAACATTTTTATGACATTCTTAAAAAAATATATAATTATCCGAAAGAGAGAAAAAAAAAAGAAAAAAAAAACTCTACACTAAATCTTGGTTGTGGTATGATTTTCCAGCTTGAAGTTTGTCCTCTTAACAGGATGGAATAAAATGGATTGGAGGGTAGAGAACTGACAAGAATTTCTTGAAGAAGCTGTTTCCCATATATGCCCTATTTTTAGAAATGGAATCAAATCATACTAACGCAGAAGAATAAAATGATGAAATTTGAGGAATTCTGATCATCTTCCATTTTTTTTTTTCGATTTGGCGTAATATTTTTTTTTTAGATTTATCAAAATCAGTAAATATATTTATTTTTTAGGAAAACAAGTAAGTTGTGTTTGGGTGACAACTCCGAAATGAAAAAAGTTATATATCAAATTTCATTATTGCTTTTTTTAATTTATTTTATATAATAAATTATTTATATTTAATTACAAATCTAATTATTATTATTTTTATTTAATGGTGCATTTCTTATTTTGAATTTCTTACACTATAATTCCTTAACATGATTCATTTAATCAATAAATTACAAGATAAAATAAAAAACAACATGAAATAAATTTTTTTTTCATAAAAATAATATCACAATGTTAAATTTACCCATTTTAATAATATTGTACCAAAAGGGTAAGAAAGACCTCCACTTTGCTTAGCTTGAGGAGAGTCTTGAGGAATTGAAAGTCACGTGCATGTGCATATTTCGTAATGGATGATGACCTTATCTTCTATGTGACAGTGCATGCCAACTGCCTAGTATAAATAAATTAAGACCATTCCCACATGCTTATACTGACACAATACGATACCTATTTCTACAAATTTCACGTCTTTGTTGTTTTAAAGAAATATTCAAAGGTAAATTCGCCCAAACCAAAATGGGAAAGAAGGGCAAAGTCAAGGAACTGCAAATCATTCACTATTTACATACATACCCTTCCTCTTATCTCTATCTATTCTTTACCTTTTGCTTCTACAATCTTAAGCCAGATAATACAAATACAAAAGGAAAAAACTGGTTAAGACTTCATCAATTGTACATTCCCTTTGTAACAGACTCTTCATTATTTGTTTGTCACTTCTTTTGATGGAGGCTTTTGGTTTTGTAAATTTATTTAGAAGTGAAGAATGTGTTAACATTTGTTGTGAGAATAAGTAGCCCTATATGAAAGTGCAATGCAAATGGGTTGAAGGAAGGGAAGGAGAAGATAAAAGTGGATATTGAATGATATAAATGTGGCTATAATGAATCATAGCACTAATGAGTCTCCCTTAATAGTATCTCTGTTTGCAAATAGTTTGTTCCTAACAGTTGAAGTTTGATTTACATAAAAATAGAGGGCTAACAACCACTCCTACTACTGGTCAGTAGAAATGGAAGGGTAAACAGCCATCCTCATCTCCATGACTTTCTTGTGGGAATTGGAGTGCAAGTAGCTAACAAAAGTGGGACTCTTGGCTGGCCTATACTCTGGTAGCAACCTACCAGACTTGTACCTAACTCCACATGCATTGCAAAGTGTCTTTGGACCTAATGGTCCTGCCCTCCACTGTGGGGTCCTCTGAGCCAAGCAATGGCTGCACCTCCTTGCCATTCCTTGTTGACAGTTGCTACCTTCAACCTCAGACTCCTCAAACCTTTCCTTTACCCTCTTCTCCACCACTTCCCTCACATCTTGCTCCTCCTTTGGCTTAGGCATGATCAGTTCACTGTCAGCCAACCAATAAGCCTGTTTGAGTAGAGGAGGGTCTGAACTCAAGGCTTCATTTTGGGGGTTCAAATGGTGTGACCATATGCTTAAAGGGTCCTTGGTTCTAGGGGCTGAAAGCCTCTTCCTTTTGCTCCTGGCCTTCCCTGGCACAGCAAAATTTTGCAAAGGAGACTCATTTTGTTGGTGGGGTCTCTTCAATGTGCCTGAAGAAGGGTTGGTGCCTGTGCTTGTGCTTGTAGTCTTAACCCCAGCAGGTCCCAAGACAAAGCTTGGGGGACTTGAAAAGCAGTCTTCAACAAACTCAGAAAGCCACTCCAACTCAACATCCACTTCCTACACATGTTTGGTGGAACAATCCAAAATATAGTGAGAAAATCATCTCAGAAATAACTATATAAACAGTTAAAAACACCACAAACCATAGCTTGAGTGGTATAACACTAAAGCTACAAAATATAGTAAAGAATTAGTTAGCCAAAACAAAGCAAACACTTTCTCAAACCAAGAAAAAAGCCATGATAGTAGAACTTGCAAAAGAACCATGAGTGTCATGGTAAATTAAGCTAGAACAGTCCCAAAAGCAGAAAAAAGATAAGGAGAAAAAGAAGAAGGCAACATTAAAGTAATCCACTGACCGTGTTCTGAGCAGAGAAGAGGTCATCAAGGCTGCTTGAGCAAGAAGGGGCAAAGACCTGCTCTTGGTGGCATTCAGCTGAAACTGATACATTTTGGCACATATTCATGTTCATGAGGCCAAAACTTAAGAGTGTGTAATTTTGAAGCAACAAGAGAGGGGAGTGAAAGAGAAGAAATAGAGAGAGAGAGAGAGAGAGCCAAAATTGGTGTTCCAAGTTAGAACTGAAGCTTTGTCTGAGGGCACCCTTTATTATTATGGGCTTGGTTTTTTGTCGGCAGATAAAAGGTTAAAAGCAAAAAGAAAACAAATCAAAATTATCACTCAGAAAGCTCACATCACTATCTCATGCAGACATATACCAATCACCATCTCTCATCTCACATTAACCTTGTTTACCCCAAAACACCATTTAGTTATTTGTATATTCGTTGCTTACCTTTCTCATTTTCCTCTTCTGTTATTCCCTCCCTTTTTTTCTTCCTTTGGCATGCAAATGGAATAAACTACAATTTTTTTTTTCTGCATCAAGCAAAATAAAGTTGGTAATTTGTTTTTGGAAATAATTTTGGTTTGTGTGGAGGGTAAAATATTGAGAGTGCAGTTAGGTTTGCAGACAGAAGTAACTATTAGATGCTACCCTTTCACTTTTGCTTTGCTAAACCTCTCAAAAGATGCATTGGAAGAGTCCAAGATAACAGGGCTCAGACTGCTTCTGCCAGTTTCAGATTCATTTTAAATGTTTTAACATTCAGACTCTTCCAAAATCTTTTGACTTTTGACAAGTTTTAGTGCCTTCAATTTTGTGGTCCTATCACAGGGAGGGAAGGTAAAGTTTATCAATACATAACATAACACAGTGAAAATTATACTTTAACTAACCTATTTTTCATTCTCAATCTAATTAGCTATCCACTGTATTAAATTTTGTTAATCTAACACATGTATAATTATAGTGAAAGTGTTACTTTTGTAAAGTGTGTAAATTAATTGATGGAAGACTTTTTCTAATATAATAATATATCTTCTATTTTTTAGAAAATTATTTATGTTAAGAATCAAACTCATTTTCAAAGTAACTATTTATATTGACTTTAAGGATTTTGGTAACGCGCATAAATTAAAAGTATTGAAAAAAAAACTATTAATTGGAATATTTAAATGCTCAGTTCAAAAGTGGTGAGTAATAATATTGTTTTGTATTTAAAAAAATTTAATGATAAATGTATTATTTTAAAACGATACCATTTTATTTTATTATATAATTATAAAAAATTGTATTTGTATCTTCTAAAACTGTAACTACACTCATTTATGATTAGGATTAACGTTGTCCACGTTCCACCGTAGTCAGTGGTGTTTTCTTCACCAACGTTATCAGAGGATTGTGATTTGTCAATTGCTTTTATCCATCTGTTTCAAGGAATTCTTTAATTTCCCCTTTTTATCCAAGTCAAAGAATCTGTTGTAAATTAAGCTTGAAATGTTCAAATAAGACTCACTGCTCAGTGATAATGTTGCTTGGTTTTTGAAAGAAATGTATATTGTTTTCTATGGTTTTTTATAGATACAAAATTTATGAATAAAAAATAATTTGTATGAAATTTTTTTAGATTAATAATAATGATGATTTTTAATTTGAATGTTAGATGTTAATGAAAGAGTTAAAATCGTATCAATAAAACATATTATATTAGAATAATTCATTTCTAGTAGTATATCAAGAAACTATATTTGATTTTTTTTATAATTATTATTATATAACTTTGATAAACATATTAATGTTGCAACATTAAACAAAAACTGGGCTGGTAAGATTTGTAAGACTTGTTAAGAAAGCCATATTAAAAACATCTAAATAAATTATAACAAATGTAAGAGGTAAACATAAAAACATTTTTCTCTACTTTTATCCTTCCCTCTAGACAGTTTTATGGATATACCTTAATTCTTATGTTCCCTTTATTATTCTAACCTTCATCGACATATTATTTTCAATACAATTTTCTTGTCAATAATATATATATATATATATATATATATATATATATATATATATATATATATATATATATAAAGTATTTTTGTAAAATTATAAGTAACTAAAAACTAACTCTGGAGAATAAATGAAAGAAAGGTCATGGTTTCACATTTGATCTTAGGTACAAACTGGTGAATGGATGCATATTTGAATTTGAAAGTGAAACCCACTTACAATATGGTTTCTTGTTGATTGCTTGACAACTAAAGAATTAAAACAAAATAAAATTCCACCACCAATATGTGCATGATGAATTAGGGTGGGTCTAAGTTGGATGAGTAATTAATTGAAAATGAATGATCTTGAAAGAACCAGCTTGAAACAGAAACCAGAGAGTAACATGACAAACTCCCTATGAATAATTTCAACAGTCCTTATTCCTCTCAACTCTCATCACCAGCTTTCACATGTTTTTTTTGTCATTATATCATATATCCGAATTTGGGTGAATGTATTTAAAGAAATCAACTTCATAAACATTTTTTCACATTAGCATATATGTATAAAGTAATCTAAATTGTTTTTCTTAGTTAAGAAAATAAAAAACTAGTTGAATGAAGCATAAAAGTTTATTAGTTTGTGTTCAGACTTATGTTAAGAGTCAGCGTATTTGAAGTATTGTTCGGTTTGAAACTTAAAACTCCGTCACAATTTTGTCTTTAAAATACACCTCTTTAAAATACACCTCAGAAAGTTAAGGAAGTGGTGTATATTTAAACTAAATTTAATCTTGTTGAGAAAAATCTGAGGGGGAAAACACTGGAGAGATCTCACAAGAATGAGAATTGAGCCAACCCACATAAGGGAATGACACCACCTTCAACCCAAAACCTTAAGCCATTGAGTTTGCAGGTCTTCTTTCTTATATGTTGCTCAACTTTCTCAATCCTACCCAATGTGGACTTAGACTCACACTTGAATACCTAACAATATTTCCCTTAAGTGAGAGTCCCTCCTCCACATTGGTACACTCCTCCTCGAACACGAGTACCTTACAAGCTCCCCACTTTGTACCGCCGTTCACACTTATACGGGATACGCTTGCCTGAAACCTCCGTTAGGAAGACTTGCGATACAGGGACCAAACTGTACTCATCCGCGAGCCGGTCACAAAGACGAACCATTGGCTCTGATACCATTTGTTGAGGAAAATCCGAGGGGTAAACACCGGGGAGATCTCACAAGAATGAGACCAGAGCCAACACACAAGGGAATGACACCACCTTCAACCCAAAACCTTAAGGCATTAGGTTTATGGATCTTCTTTCTTATATGTTGCTCAAATTTCTCATTCCTACCCAATGTGGGACTTAGACTCACACTTGAATATCTAACAATCTTCCCCTCAAGTGGGAGTCCCTCCTCCACATTGATACACTCCCTCTCGAACGGAAGCAAACGACCCATTACTTGTACCACCGTTCACACACTTATACGGGACATGCTTGCCTGAAACCTCCATCAGTAAGACTTTCGATACAGAGTCACCTTGAGCCTATTCGCCCGGTGGCAAAGACGAACCATTGGCTCTGAGACCACTTTCTAGGAGAATCCAATGGGAGAAACACCGGAGAGATCTCGAATAATGATAACTGAGCCAAACAACATAAGGGAATGACGTCACCTTGAACCCAAAACCTTAAAGCATTAGGTCTGTGGGTTTTCTTTCTTATATATTGCTCAACTTTCTCATTCCTATCCAATGTGGAACTTAGACTCACACTTGAATACCTAACAATTTCTCATTTCTACTCAATGTGAGACTTAGACTCACACTTGGATACTTAACAATCTCTCCCTTAAGTGAGAGTCTCTCCTCCACATTGATACACTCCCCCTCGAGTGGAAGCAAACAACCCCTTACTTGTACCATTGTTCACACACTTATACAGGACACGTTTGCCTGAAACCTACATCAGGAAGACTTTCGATACAGGGTCACCTAAGGCGCAAACCATCGGATCTGATATCACTTTGCTGGGAGAATCCGAGGGGGAAACATCGGAAAGATCAACAAGAATGAGACAAGAGCCAACCCATATAAGGGAATGACACCACCTTCAACCCAAAACCTTAAAGCATTGAGTTTGTGGGTCTTCTTTCTTATATGTTGTTCAACTTTCTCATTTCTACTCAATGTGGGACTTAGACTCACACTTGGATACCTAACAATCTATCCCTCAAGTGAGAGTCTCTCCTCCACATTGATACACTCCCCCTCTAGCAGAAGCAAACAATCCCTTACTTGTACCGCCGTTCACACACTTATATAGGACACGCTTGCTTGAAACCTCAATCAGGAGGACTTTCAATACAGTGTAACCTTGGGAAGACAAACAAGAATGAGAAATGAGGCAAATTTCCCAAACTGGTGTAATTTTTATCTGAAATTCCTAAAATGGTGTATTTTTTTATTTATTTCTGGATATGGATAAATTGTGTCTGCCAGACACGATATCAATCTGAAGAAATAAATGAAATCATGAAAAGATAACATGATTTTAGTTTACCAGAGGAAATGGTGTAGTCAAGATTTGAATTAATGAGTTAATTAAAATTGTCAAAATACTGCACGATTTTATGGTGGTTAATATTCTCCATCCATTTTTCTTCTTCTATTTTTTTGCACACAAGCGTGTTGTATGACTACTGTGTAATTAAAATAAATGTAAAGTTACAAAGTTATTTTATTTATTGATAAATATGTAATGGTTGAAATAAAAATGATGTCAGTATGAGATTTATATATTGAATTAAATTAAGAGTAAGTTTGATATTGAAAAGAAAAATAAAATAAAATTAAAATTTAATAATAAAATATATTTAGCAAAATTAAGTATAAGTTGGATATTTGAATTTAGTTACTAATATAGAAATAATTTAAAATAAAATTGAAATTTAGCAATAAATTTAGAAAAAAAACTTAAAAATATAATATATTTTTTTAAATAAATTTATTGTTAGTTTTTAAATTATATCTAGGTAATTTTTCTTCACAATATATAACTACTCTTCTATTCAAATTAACTTCACAGTTATTCAATTACTTAATCAAAATTAATTTCAACCATTACATATTTATCAATAAATAAAAATGACTTTGTAACTGTCCATTTAATTTAGTTGTACAGTAGCAACACACGACGTGCAAAAATAAAAGAGGAATAGGTGGAGAATATTAACCATCCTACAATGGTGCAGTATTCTCACGATTTTAATTAACTCATTAATTGAAATCTTAGTTACACAATTTCATCTAGTAAACTAAAATTCGTATAATAAGGACACTGTTTCTTCACAATGATATTGTCTTTCCTGCACGATTTATCTATATCCAGAAATAAATAAAAGAATAAAATACATCATTTTAGAAATTTAATATAAAAATTACACAACTTTAAAAAATTTGTATATAATTGATTATGTCCATTGATGTTAAGGAAAGTTGTTATAATGTTATACAACATAATCAAATGATCTATTATGTTATATAAATAATAATAATATCAATAAAAAATAGTAATAGTAATAATATAAATGTTAAATGAATAATAATAATAACAATAATAATAAATTATTAAATTATTAAAAAATAAAAAATAAAAATGAATATATTAATAATAAAAATAAATTTATATAATGACCATAAAAAATAATAATATTCAAATAATAATAAGATTATAATTAAAATTTAATATATAATTATTTATAATAATCAGAATATTTTGATTATTATATCAATATATTATTTTATAATTTAAAAAAAAGTATTACATCAATTAAATCGCTTACGAATTTTCATAATTTTCTTTTCATTTTGTCTGAGTGGTGTTAACCTTTTTAAATCCTTGAATTAGCTTTTTAGTTATCTTATCAAGTCCTTTTGTTTTATATTCTATTTTATTCATCTTAATTGGCTAACCTTATTTAAACTTTGGTTTGATTTATTTTATTAAAGATGCCCGATTGTTACCTTTCAGTACTCGTGCCAGAAAAATCCAGGGAGGCCCAACTATAATGTATGATTGAGCCGAATCATGGAAATTGCTTCTTACACTTCCACATTTGCTTCCTCCACCCCATCAATTTTTCTTAATTTCAAATATGTTCTGGCCAGAATATTAAAAAGGGAAATTAGGTTGTGTGACTTTGTGAAAGTGCTGCTATGACGGAGGAGCTACCAACGGTGAAGGAGGTACCAATGACGATGGCTGCGAAGAAGCTACCAACGGCGATTCTAATACGAAAAACGTTTTTTATAAAACATTTTTAAGCCTTATGAAAAACTTTTCTATAAAAGACTTACGGAAATAATTTTCTATAAAGAAGAAATTTTTTTTCAAGATATGCACTGTTTCTCCGTTGCTTTTCAATCACTCCTCTGCCGTCACATTGCTCGTCTGCATCTTTTGTAGCCGTCGTCGTTATTAGCTCGTCCGCCGTCACCTAACATCAATTTTCTGCTCTTTCACAAAACTGTGTAGCCTAATTTCCTCCTTTGAAAATTCTGACAGGACATTTGTAAAATTAAAAAAAAAAAATTGATGAAAATGTAAAAAGCAAATGTGGGGTGCAGAAACAGTTACCCAAAACATTCCTGTATTTTTATGACAATTGCTTTCTGCAGCTCATTAATTAAAGAATAAAAGAAAAGGACAGAAGTGTGTCTTTATATTAATATAAAAGAGATCAGGGTTTTCTGTAATCATAGTTGACTCATCGGATGTGGTGCAATTCATCGGCCGTATTGGTGTACCAGACATTTTCTCATCCACGTCCCATTTGATTGTTGCATCTTGCCGTTGTGAAGAAAGATTTGGATAAGAAAGCTTTGTTTTGTTTAAAAGGTTAAATTACAGAAAACACAATCCAAAATCATATTTCAGAATTTACTTATCAAAAACATGTTCAGAAAAATACTTTTCGTAAACCTAAAATTGTATTCTGGAATAATGATTTAGAAACATCTCATACACCCGCAAAACTAATAAAGACAGAACTGTCATTTACAAATTGATGGAGTCCCAGGAAACAATTGCCATTTTTCATTAACCGAAACATACCTCAATTTTTTATTAGCCGTAACCTACCTTACCGTGTACCGCTCCATACATATACATAGTGCCCATATATTTGCTTCTATAAGAATTGCATCTAAATCCAGCAAAAGTGGCCTTAAACTCAATTTTTACTGCTCAGTTTATTCACAACTTCACACTACAAGAAGAAAACATGGAAATAGTTATTACAGTAAAAAAGATAAAAGAAACAAGCAGTGGCACCAGGCAACTAAGAAGCAAGACACCGATCTCTCATTGTGGAATATGTAATTTACATCATTATAAAATTTTACAGAATTAGGCTGTTAGAATTTGCTCCCAAAAGCTCGCCAAGATGTGTTCTGCAGCTAAAAGCTTTTCGGAATACAGATTGAGACGTAGCTACAAAGTCAAGGAGGGGGGCAGAACTTTTTTCTGTTGGACCTCTCTTCCAAGACCCAATCTGCGATACCGCAGAACTTAAAATCTAACCTAAGATGGACGAACATGCTATATGAAACAAACATTTGATTCCAATATGGTATCGAAATGAACTGGTCAGTCAAAACTTGAAGAGCGACTCCATCTTCCCTGCAAATAGTCCTCCAAAGAGACACTCTGCTCAGTGCTACTGATAGAAACCGTATCATCCTCCAGGTCCATCAAAGCAAGGTTCAGGTGGGACTGTATGTTAGTTGGAACTGGTTCCTCGTCAAAACTATCAAGTTCCTGTGGTGCATTAACTTCTTCTTCTGCCCATCTTGTCACCTCTTCATCACCACGCAGAAGTTTCAATATCTGCATCATTGTAAAAAAAATGGCCGCTATTCAAAAGGAAGTAAACAGAAGAATGAATGGAGCATCTTTGCACAGGCAAAAGACTTACAAGGCTGATTTGAGGCCGCAGTCTAGGTACCCGTCTAATGCAGAGACGAGCTGCCAAAACCATCCTCTTCATCTGGCAATCATCGTATTCAATCCCTAGGTTTGGATCAAGCAACTGGGAAACCTTCCCACCTTTCAGTATTGGTGTTGCCTGGATAGTCATTAATTTCATTTGAGTCAAGTCATAGGATAAAGTACATGCAGGAAGTCTTGTTCATATATTGATCCACATTTCATTTATTTTAAGTACGGTGTTGTAACAATCTTACGTGCAGAATTTATAGGTGAGAAGGAAAACTTACCCACATAACAAGGCTCTCCTGTCCCTTTGGACATTCGTTGTTAATTGGCTTCCTATTTGAGAGAAGCTCAAGGAGTACAACACCAAAAGCATATACATCAATTTTATCAGTCACTCTACCGTGCATAAAATACTCAGGTGCGAGGTATCTGCCAGATAAAACTTGTTCAGAAAAGCAAATCAAAAGTAAACGGTAAACAATCCACAGAAGGAACAGGAGGGATGATACTGACCCAAAAGTTCCAGCTACATCGGTACAAGTAACATGGGAAGAAGATGAACCCCAACTAGCCAGTCCAAAATCTGAAAGCTGAAGAGAAAACACATAGATTTAAGGACAAGTATAACTGAAATCAAGTGGAAGATGTTTCAAAGGTAACAATGTCATCACCTAACTTAGCAAGGGAAGAAAATTATTACAATACCTTAGGCTCGAAATCATCTGAAAGAAGGATATTGGATGATTTCACATCCCTATGGATAACAGCCTTGGCACTGCCATTATGCAGATAATCCAGTGCCTCAGCTACACCCACAGCCACCTTGTACCTTTCTTGCCAACCAAATGCACTACAGTCCGCCTTGTTGCCTTTGTCAGAAAACACAAAGAATGACAAATTAGAGAATGAAAGATTTATGCAATCCCTAGAAAACAAAGCCAGATAAATATCTACCATGAAGGTTTTCTTCTAGGCTCCCCCTTGACAAAAAATCGTAAACTAGTAGTAAATGGTTGCCCTCTAAGCAAAAGCCAGATATAGATATTAGGTTCTTGTGGCGCAAAGTTGTAATGATCTCAATTTCCTGAACAAACTCCTTTATCACGTTTTCAGATGGCTTCAAAATTTTCACGGCCAATTCCTTGCCATCTGGAAGACATCCTCTGTAAACATAACTACAACCACCTTTCCCAACCAAATTCTCTAAAATAATTGAGAAAAAACCTATCAGAAAAAATCCCAAAGCAAGCAACCAAGATAAAAACTGAAAAGTGTGAGTTGAAGCAGTAAAAGCTAACCTGGTGCGAAGTTGGAGGTTGCAGATACAAGCTCCTGCAAACTATGTAATGTGCACGAAGATGAGTATTTTTCTTGTAATATCAACAATTCCTCAGGGAGGTTACCCGACTCATAGCTAATGGAGGGAGGGGTAACAGTAGTAGCAGATCCAAATGGCACAATGGCCCCACTCACCGCATCGAGAGGGGAATCATCAATCTGCTCAATACTAATTTGTTTATGATCTGGATGGACTACAGCAGAAGAATGAAAATTGGGCTGCCGCAACGCCCTTTGAAAAATATATGTATTTTTCGTGGAAGATTTTGGGGAATGCTTCTTGTGATGAAACACATTGCGAAGCAGTGACCAGCCAGTTTTATGCTTCGAGTTATCCACCACAACTGAAAAACAAGGACCATCATCAAGTTTCTTAAAGGGAACCAAAGCAAGCGAATCACCCTTCTCAACATCATCACACAACCCTCGCTCAAACTCAGTCCCAGAAATCTCTTGCAATGCACAACTTCCACAACTCTTCATATTCTTGTTTGTATAAACCACCAACGACTTTGGCGACAAACTTGACCCTTCGGGTAATTTTTCTGCCATGAAAGTAAAACTCTATCATTCTCGTTTATTTTTCTGACCTAACTATAAGTAAAACACATTTCACAGACAAAGCACATATCAAACAACAACGCGCCAAATAAAACAAAATAAACGTAGAAAGAAAGGAAAATAAATCAGAACCTCGATCGCCACAATTTCCATTTGCTTCTCTCCGGAAAGCAATTTTTCCATTATCTACAGAGAAGACAGAGATGCACTTCGGCAATTTCTTCGCACAGTACTTGGCAACCCACGCGGAAGAACGAATAGTGTGATGAGACTTAGAAGTTCCCAAAATCACGGTGGAGACGCCAAACGTCTTGGCCTCTTGCACCAGAACCTTCCGAACCGAGTCACCGCGACACACTTTAAGCCTCAGACCCACCTGAAACGGCACAAAAGCTGTTTCAGAGTTTCGAAACGGAGTACATTTATTTCACGTGACAGAAATGGAAAAAAGTAACGGCGAAACGAACCTGTTTTAGGTTGCAGAAGCCTTCATAAACGGCGAGAACGGAGTCGAAAGTTTTCACGAGAGATAACAGCGACGCCGTCCCCTCTGCAACAAAAAAAAAAAAAAAAAAACACGAATCAGATTAAGAACGAAACTAGCGTTAGAGACAGAGAGATGAAGAAGAAAGGAGAGAGAGAGAAACCAGTGATTGAGTCGAGGACGTGAAGCGCAATGACGAGGTCCCCGGGCTCAGCCACCTTGACGAGCGCCCACGTCAGCAACTCGCGGCTGCGAGGATCTAATTTTACGCCGACGAGTACCTTCCGGCCATCGGCTCCGTCGCCGATTAACTTCATCGGAAGAGTGCCTTTGTTATTCTTCTTCTCCTCGAGCTTTCTCTCTCTTTTTCTCTCTCTCTTTACCTTTTCTCTCTCTCTCTCTTTCGTGTTGGTTGCTTTATCTTGGGAATGGCTAGAGAGAACGAATCGTGCTCGAGGACCGTGGTGTCGAACTGTCTTAGAAGAATGTTACCCTGCTTCTCGGGGCAGCGACCCGTTTCAGATTCATTCTAGACCGTTGATTGTGCCGACCGTGATCGCGCTGAATCTCGTCTTAATCGCATAATTTATCGATCAGAGACCTGGATGACGTGGCGAATGGTGAATCGTGAAGATGGTTATAGAGTGTAGCAAGACGCATGCAGGTACTGTAGACTGTACTGCAGAGTCCACTCTTGAAAACGACAGCTTTGTATTTCCGAAAAGAAGTTGATTCCTTCTTCGCAGTAAAATTCAGACTCCATTTTGTGTTCTCATAACATTTTATGATTTAGTTGGGGTAAATGTTTCTTTTTTCATGGTTCATACTTTTTTGTATATTTTTTTCTCAGATAAAAAAAAATCACAAATCACTTCATTATTACTTACTAAAGGCAACCGTGCCAACTGAATTATGAGGTTGATTTTGGTTTCGATAATTCGTTGGAAAAATAATCCATAATAATTCAAATCAAATAAATTGCATTAAATTTTGTTGTGATGGGAATTCAATACAGCTCAAACTAATTCCATGAGTAATGAATTATGCCTACTTCACGTACAACCAAAATTTCTTTATTTGTTATCAGTAGTTTTATGTTTCTTTGATGATTACTTTATAACTAAAACTTCTTATTTGGATTTATTAACAATAATTATATAATTCATTTAAAAATATATATTAAACAAATTTTAAAAAATATTTGAAATTATAAATTTTAATCAACTTTTTTTAATTTGAAATCTTTTTTAATTTTTTTAAACGGTATCTATATTCTAATCTTATTATCTCTTAGATGATATTATTATAATTAATTAATAAATTTAAGTATTGTTTATTTTGGAGTTCAGAGCTCTATCATGATTTTATTGTTACAAAATGTTTCAGAATGTAAAAAATGGGTATGTATTTAAATTTTTTTTACTCATAAAAAATGTGAGATTATTGGACATATTAAAAAGTTTCTTAGTTAAGAACTAAGGAAACAAATGTTCATCTTTGAAATCACTTTTTCATTCCCAGAAATTATGCTGGTGTTCTAACTTTAATGGTTGACACTAATAACAATGTCATCTTAATGGAATATTGGTGTGTTTCAACTCAATGGTTGACACTAACAATGTTATCTTAATAGAATATTAACATGGTCTGTGAGAATAAAAAGGTGGTTCAAAAAATGAACCTTTGTTTCCTTAGTCTTTATTCTAGTATGTCCAATAGTCTCACATCACCTAGGAGTCAAGGTCAAAGACAAATTAAATACATATTTTTTCCTTAATCTTATGAGGTGTATTTTAAAGATAAAATCATGACACAAAGCAAATAATACCTTGAATGTCATAATTGACCCTAACAATGTTATTTCGACATACTTGAAGTAGAACATTTTGCAAGAATGAAAAGGTAGTTCCAAAGATGAACATTTGTTCCACTATGTCCAATAGTCTCATATCATCTAGGAGTTGAGGCAATTTAAATATTCTCTTAATCTTACGAGTCGCATTTAAAGGATAAAACTATAACATTAACATTCTTTCCTTATCTTAATGGATTTGAGATTGAAACCCTAACATTGTATGCATGAATGAAAAGGTGATTTGAGAGATCGAAGTTTTATTTTCTTACCCCTCAATTATAGGGCTGGTTATTGTATGTCTAATAATGTCACATTGCTCAAAAGTTAAGGTTAAAAACATTTTAAATTATTCTCTTTACCCTCTCTCTCACCTTTTAAGGATAAATTGTGATAAAACTTAAAAACAAATAATACCTCAAATGCATGAAAAACTTTAATGATATCATCTCAACTTACTTGTACTTAAACTCGAAACAATTTCTATAATTGAAATTATATATATTATATTATAAAGAATTAAAAAAATATTTTTTACCTATATATATATTAATAATTTTATTTAATTAATTTGATTTTTAAAATATTATAATTTATAGTTTTAAAATATATTATTAATATTTTACAAATAAATTAGTAGGTTGAAATTAATTTATGCCCTTTTTATTTTTTTTAGTTTGATTTATATTCCTTTAATTTATGATCTCCTTAATTTCTGAGGAAAATTTGGATGTTGATTTTTGGGACATGTGAGGACTACTATAACGGCCTGTTTGGATTAGAAGGCATAAACAAGTGAGGAGACAGGAGGCATGGAAAGTTAGAGAAATCAAAAATAAAAAATTATTTTATTATAATTACCGAGAAGGAGGGAGTGAAAAAATGTTTCTTCGCATAAATGCGAAGATTTGCGGAGGAAGATATAAGTAGTGGAAGATATAAGGTGAATAACAAAATAATAATAAAATTATAAAACAATAATAATATTAACAATAATTTTATAAAATAATAATAAAATAAGATAATTATTAATAATATTAATAATTAAAAAAATAAAATAATAATTATTATTATAAAACTATTATTTTTATTTTTATTTTAAAATAATTGATATTTTTTTATAATTTTATTAATTAAAAAAATAATTATCATTGATATTTAATAAATTAATTATATTTAATTTTAAATTAATTTTATTATAATTTTATTTATTAAAAATTATTTTATCAACTATACATATTATATCACTTACAAATTTTTATAAACTTTTATTTTTTTTCTTACCATCCATCCTTTTATCCAAATAACTAAATTTTTCACTCAAATTCACCCGTAACAAATTATAAATGCCATGTTAACCTCCATCAATTATTTACCATGCCTTAAAAGATGACTTTAGATTGCAGGTACTGGAACATAATGTAATCCTCTTATGCTCTCCTTAAGTATTATTATTAAAGAATAAATTTTTCCTCTTTATTTTTATTAAGCTTTGGTGTTTTAGGTTTTTAATCTTATTATCCATTTATGTCAATTTGAAGTTTGCTATTTGTATTTTATTATAGTAAGTTAGTGAAACCATATGTTATACTATATATTTTTTTTCATTATTCCTTTTCTGTGTCCCAAGTTACTATTTTGATACATTAAATTTTATAAAATATATTTTAAAATATCAAAATTAATATAATTTAGAAGAACATTAGGAAAATAATAAAGAAAATCAGAAAAAAAATCCAAATTATAAATTAGCAATAAAATAAAAATATGCTCTTTCCTCCATACATCATGTTTTATCATTTATGTAATTTTGAGTTGGGTATACATTAAATTTAAAATTTCAATGGCAACCAAACTTATTTTTTTAGACGAGTTCTTCCTACACCCTAATAAGATTCTTCCTGCACCCTAATAAAAAAATTCATTCTGCAATTACCCTTATATGAGAACCGGATGACACCCCATCCGGTTGTCATTTGAAAAAAATTGACAACCAGATGACACCCCCATCCGGTTGTTATTTTTTTTCAAATGACAACCGGATGAACAGGCTATCCGGTTGTCATTTGAACAAAAATAGCAACCGGATGACCTGCTCATCCGGTTGTCAATTTTTTTCAAATGACAACCGGATAGAAGTGCCATCCAATTTTCATATAAGGGTAATTGAGGAATGAATTTTTTTATTAGGGTACAGGAAGAATCTTATTAAGGTGTAGGAAGAACTCGTCATTTTTTTAACATGCTAAAAGGTCCAAATAAATATCGTTAACCTAATCACATCTAAATCTACCATCAAATAATCGATGTAAATTTATTTTATGACTCCTTTCGGTGAAGTATTTTAAATCGTAGTTTTCCTTGTTTATCTATATTATTTTCCTTCTTGAAAAAAAAATAATAATTGTCATCCCTTCTAACAATATTCACCCTTTTAATTAAAAAAAACAATATATATGTGAAATGTTTCACATTTCACTTAGATCTTAATTACATTTTTATTTAAACGCAAACCACTAAACATATTAAATATTAGAATTATGAATTTCTATAATAATTATTTCAAAAAATTATCTTAAAAGAGGATTTTATCATAGTTAATATTCTAAAAAATCTTCTCCATCTTGTCCATGAAATTATTTACAAAAATTATCTTTGGTATTGTCGAATAAAAGTAATATTTCGAAATAAATGGTGAGAAAATGTTGTGTCAAATATCAAATCTTTTTAAAGTATATGACAACAATTCAATAACGGCGTTGAATTAAAAGTAGGGAGTGTATGGTTGTCTCAATGTCATAACAATTCAAAACATGGAACATTGAAGCTATACTCATTCATAGGTTGAAATGCCACATTTTTAGGGTTCATTGTTATGAAAGTTGGCTAATATACAATTGAGTGACAAATAATAAAGTTAGAGGTCAAATCTTTCAATTTAATGAGGGCTCCACTTTTGTTGAGAATGATTATGATTTCTTTTCCATTCATGAACATAATGTAAAATGGTGAAACAATGTTTTTATTTATGGTGTATTGTTTTATGCCCATTAAAAATATAAAATTACAGTGGTTTTTTTCTATTTTTGTGTACTTTTCAATGTTAATTTTTAAAATGGGAAGAAAAAAAATTATTTATCAAAATAAACAAATTCTGTCAACTAGATAGGCATAATTTGAAACTGGTTAAAATAAAAGTGACTTGCTGGTTATTTCAATTAATGACATTAATTAAAATCGTTTTCTCTCTACAATCATTTTGTAATTATTTGAAATTATGATTGTTAGGTTTAACAATTAATAAAAATAATAATAATCATTATATAATAATAATTAACAAATAATTTTTTAATTATTTAGCATTATGTTTGTTACTTTAACAATTAAAAAAATTAATAATAATAATTAACAAAACTATAATAAAAAATTAAGACATACAAATTTATTTTAAATTAAAACAAAATAACATAATGATAATAATAATAAGAAGAATTTATATGAATTTAATAATAATTATTATTATTTTTAAATTAAAATAAATTAACATAATAATAATAATAATTAATAATAAATGAATTCAATAATAATAATTATTTTTTAAATTAAATTTGTATGAAATTATTCTTATTATTATTATTCAAAATTAAATTCATATGAATTTAATTAAAATTATTATTATTATTATTATGTTATTTTGTTTTAATTTAAAATAAATTTATATGTCTTAATATTCATGTTATAGTTTTATTAATTATTATTATGTAATTATTATTATTATTATTATTCATTTTGTTATTTGTTAAACTTAACTATTATAATATTAAATAATTAAAAAATGATTGAAGAGAGAAAAATAATTTTAATTAATGTTATTAATTGAAATCCTCAATATGTCATTTTTATTTTGATCAGTTTGAAATTATGTCTATCTAGTTCGCAAAATTTATCCTGGTAAATAAACTTTTTTACCCATTTTAAGAATTAATATTGAAAAGTATACCAAAATGGAAAAAAAAGACAGATTATAGTTTACTAATAACATGGGTGATTTTATTAACAGACCAATAATTAACTATTAGTTGTCTATCTAATATTTTCACACTTAAACATAAAAGCAATAATCTAGTGATTAAAATATTAATAAACTTTAACTAATTTAATTTTATTATGTTTTTATGAAGATCATTTTAATTCACATATTTGTGATAAAGTAATCATCCGTTTATATTGCAATTATCAAATTAATTGCTTCTTCTATTTTTTTTTTTATGATTGGCTTTTGTTTGTTTGGTAATATTTGTTCTAAATCGGTTTCTATGAAATTTATTGAAATAAAAATATCTTTTTTATTTAATATAAATACTAAATATTAAAAGTGGTGCTCCATTACAACAAGATTTATTAGACATGTATTGACATTTTAGAAAACGTTATTTCGTGTAATTAGTTTAGTAGTTTTGGAATATAATAGTTACTTTTTATAGATACCTTGCTAGAAGTACTTTTGGAATACTTTTTCAAATTTTTAAAAAGTAATGAAATTTGTTGTTTAATTATTCTTAGTGTTAAATTTTCTTTATTTATAATTTTATATTATTATATTTTGTAAAATTGCGAAAATTTGTAGCAGCCTTGTAAAATTGTAAAAATTAAGATATTAAGAAATACATTTTAAAAAAGATTACAGAAATAGAAATCAGTTGCTTAATTAATATAAATATTCAGTAACCACAGGTCAAAACTAGCGTATTATTTTTTAAAATTTATCATAATAATGTCAATCGTAAACATGATATGAACTAAGAAATAATGACATCTTGATATACCATGAAAACGATATTAATTAAAAAAATTAAATTATCATTTTATATAATATAATAAATGTATGTATTGTAGTTAGATCATCACTTTAAACTCTGTAGGGACAATATTATAGTGGTCCAAGGAATTATGATACACATATATAATAATGCTTGTAAATCACAATATTAACACGTTTTTTTAGTGAGAGATGAAAAAATAACCGATATAATATATACGTGAATTATAAAAACAACTCATATAAAACATAAGTTAATATTTATAAAATTGATTATTTGTATTTTTACATCGATCTTCTATAAATCAAGTCATATTAATAACATACATCTTCATTAAATGAGATTTTACTTTACCAAGAATAGTTATTTTTGATAAAGATTCATTGTGGCTGTTCACCGAAAGTAATAACATGTATGTAATTTTAAATGATTAAATAAATACAAAACTATTATTTTTTTCATCAAAATATATAAAGTAACCTATAAATAGAATCCATCCTCATATAAAAATCTAAATTATAAAGATTATACATAGGTTAACTCTAATAAATGTCTATATTTCAAGAATGGTCTTTGTCTTCCTGTCACATGCTTATTATATTAAAGAAAAAAAAAGTTACATTTGGTTTTAATTTTTTAGTATAAGGGTGCAAAATGGTGATGTGAATGTCACTTTCACTCAATAATTTGGGAATGACTCCATAATAAATATTGGGACATAGTTATAAGCATAAGATCTTAGTTATTATCATCTCATTTTCATAGTATCACTTGTTGTCTGCCACGTGTCCTCCCAGAGTATATGTGCTTTCCAAAGCACATAAGTTACACAATTTTGACTTGTCGTGTATATATTTATGGTTAAGATATTTTGCATGTGCCATGATTTGTGGATCACTTCTTTCACCATTAAATGCACTATCATTCATTCAAATGAAAAAATATTGTTATAGTTGTGCATATAACAAAATTTATATTAAAATTATAATTCAATCTATTAAACTAACAATTAAGGGAGTTAAAATTAGGATTATGATTAGAACACTGAAAAACTTTTAAAATTGTAGAATTGTAATATAGATTGTATATTTCATTTTTTATATAAATCATCTTGTTATAATGATTTGGGTGTGTAAGTTAAATTTTGTAATTTCATTTAAAGAGGAAAGATGATGAAACATGTTTTAATTGAGTTTTATTTTAAGTGAAACTCATTCATCCAATAAAATCAAACTTGCAACAGAAAACTTTCTTAATTGTATTTAAAATTCAATTTAGTGGAAGGTTGAAAACACAACATGTGAAATTTAATTGCACTATTATAAATAGGTGATATTGACAACACGCATCAAGATAAAATAATTTAATTACATTAATGTTTAATTAATGTTAAGTTTTATTTGAATTTAGTCTATTTATACAAAAAGTAAATAATTGGTTCGTGTAGTCAAAAATCTGAAATAAATCAAAATCCACAAGTTTTTACAATTTAAATCATTGGTGGAATTTGAATATATAACATGTATTATCCTATCATCTTAAGATTGAAATCTCAATGAAATAAATCACAATCCACAGGATTTTATTATTACGACATCTTTATTTTCATTAATTTTTTAATTAATTTATACTGATGAAAAGTATAGCATTTCAATAGAAGGAGACGTGATTATAAAAGAAAGTGTTAGAAGATCAATTTTTTGATGGAAGGGACCCATACAATACTAGCCGTTCGAAAAGTAAACTAAGGACAATGAAGTGTGGGAAAAACCAGATATTGCTTACGAAGTCAGAGATACCTTCAAAATCAAAAGTTTTATTCTTTTCCCCACTTCAGCTATAATCTTTGAGTACTAGACAAATTTAACTATTGTTGGAAATTTATTAGTACCTCACAATAAATTTTTTATCATGAAAATTTAAAAGCATGTCCCAACAATAAAGTAATGGAACACCAAAACCATTAAAGATAAATAAGAGTATAACTTTAATATCTTCCTTTGAAATCATCATCATCATTCTTTATTTTTATTATAATGTTGTGTCTTTTACCATGAGAGTATGTTGTCCTATTAAATGCAACAGTAAAATATATATATATATATATATATATATATATATATATATATATATATATATATAGATATAGATAGATAGATAAACCTTTCTGACTTAGTTCTTATTATTGTATATTGATTATTTGGTTTATGTATTTTTAATTTGATCTCCATACCTATAAATCAGTAATAATTTAAAAATTAATGTTGGCAAAGACTAGACCAGTAATGTTTACACACATGAAAACTAATTTAATAAATTATACATATAAAATTAATTTGAGAATCCGACAAGCTGCATAGAGATTAATTTATTTGTTTAACTTAATAAAAAATAAGTAAACACTTCAACTAATTTTTAAAATGTCCAGTATATGATTACATTAATTTTAAATATTTCTTTTTATCAATTTATTTCCTTGTAACTTTAAAATAGTATTAACTTCTTTATATAAAATAAAAATAATACATAGAGGCTAAATTCAACAATTACTTACTATATTTGAAAGAATGATTAAGTAACATTTGTTTAAAAGGATACTGTAACAAATTATATATTTTTTCTAATAAAAATAATCACAGTAACGTTAGGAAGTATCCAAAGCTAATTCAATGGGTTAAAAAAAACAAAGTGTCCTTTTTTGTTTTCCGTTAAGATGGAAGCCAATAAAGAGAATTTGGTCAAATATCTTAATAGCTTGATTATTAAATTAAACTTCTCTATTTACTTAACGTGAAGCCTAAGAAATGAGGTTTGTGACGACTTGCATCAACCAAATATTAAAAAAAATAATAATAAATTTTGTATGGTTACAAATAAGTATTTGACGAAAATTCTGAAAACCTACTATGTAATTTAAATAATAGATTTTATATTTCGTATAGTTGTTAAATGCGATACATAAGCTTTGCAACTCTACAAGGTTAGAAAATTACTCTAGTTGTTCGTATAGCATATGAAGTTTAACATTACAACCGCACACTTAGACATTCCTCATGATGATTTAGTATGAATTGTTAGAGTCTACATTCATATTTAATTAGTTTGAATAAAATCTTATATTTAATTTTATTATAGTTAATTGTACACATAAAAAACTGTATTATAAATACAAATTCAAATTACTACTACAATAATTATTATTTTTATTAAACGGGTTTATAGCAAATTTATATCAATCAATGATATATAAGTCTGCATCCTTTCTTCATAAAATAATGAACCAAATTATGAAAAGATTTTTTTTATTTACATTAATATTATTATATAGTTAAAATAGGATTTTACTCTTTTTTTTTTTTCTGCAAAGACGACTTACTTTGAAATAGATTTGAATTGTTTAAAATAAATAAGAATATTGGAACGCTAATAACTTTTGTTATCATCGTGTGAAGAGTTTCAATTGAAGTTGTTGTGAGCCAAACTCACTCTCAAAGTTATTGCATTAACATTGTAACGGTTCCTCGATCTATATCCTAGTGAAAGCCATGCTTGTAATTTTAGAAAAGTTAAATATTTTAGTTTTATAAAAATGAAGCATATAATTTTTAGAAAAGTTTAAACAAAACTTTTGTGAGCTATGAGGACTAAAATGGCTTATTTTATTCTTAAAATGGAAAGGCCTTATTCCTTCCGATGGATCTAGGCAACTCTATGTTTATGTTCGTAGTAAGATAAAGTTAGCTCTGTATATATTTATTTATTTCACGTGTTAGAAGTGCTCACACTAAGCGGATATTATTTGTCCTCTACGAATCGGGCTAAACCATCTACATCTATATGCACCTAACCTTGGGGTAGCGGTGGGTTTCATTTGATGCCTTTTCCCTACCTTCAAATTCCATGCACCACTATTGAAGTCAAGCTTAAAATTATAATAATAAAAAGCAAGTTAGCCTTTAATAGCAGAGAATACAAAAAGGTAAAGGGACATTTGCAATATTCTAAAAAGAGCATATGGGAAAGACTTTTAATCTTTCTGCTTGAAAATTATGATACCCACTACCTTGGGTGGCAGTATGGTCGAAACTGCACTCCTTGAACCCAAAGGACAAACTCTGGCCATCATAAGCTATGATTTAAACCTCACCCCTCGGTTACCTACTTTCATTGAGAAGAGATTGAATTAACAAAGAAATTGCACAAAAGTTATATATAAAATACAAATGAAAAGAAATAGTATGGAGTAAGATGAGAAATAAAGAAAAAAAATATTGTAGAAGACATATAGAATTACTATATGAATAATTAATGAGAATAATTATCTGTACGACCCTTTGGATTGCTAAAAGATTATTATCTGCACCACGTTATTTGTACACCGTCCAATATCCAGTTCCTAAACAAAACTCCAAGTTGTCTTTCCTATTCCCTAGTTGTCCTAATGCACATGCTTCTATACAAAATAGTATTCAGGAGTTTCTATTTTAAATTAAACACTAGGCATTCTAGAAAACTAGTACGGAGATATTGGAAAACTGATCACCGGTGTAGTCGAGATATAAATGACTCTAGAAAGTTGTATTTACTTCTAACCTTTAGATTAAGAGAATGGAAAACTTACTTTCTATGTAAAATTCCCTTGTCCAAGGATTATTTTAGGTAAAAAAACCTCTTTTTTCTCCAAATTCTTAGCATGGGTATTTAGAGAGATTTTTAAGGTAATGGGGCTAAGATGAAGAGAGCTAATTACATTGAATGATTTCATTTGGCTGGAAATTAATATTCCATTCAAACAGCATCCATTCGGTGAAGTCTCAAACCCTCGAGGAATGCCAATCATTTAGAACTATGCTACGAAATATTGCGAACATTATTTCTCCATCTAAAGATATCGTGAACATGTGAATCTCTGGTTGCTTGCTATGTGAAAAATCGGCAACATGTTTATGTACCCAAAGAAGATGACGTGTTCTTATTCTGTTTAAATCGTTGAAGCCCATACGCACATGATTTGAAAATTAACCACCTAACTAGAGGCTAGAATAACTCTAAAAAATAAATTCATACAGAAAAAGTAATTCGATGGCTTTGCATTATTAAATTAAGCCAACAATGCAGATTCAATTTCCGTGCCACTTATATGCTTTGGTTGGATTAATGCATACACCATAAAACACTGGGCGAAAATTGGGACACGATTTATGCCTTCGTCGCTAAGTATGGATTGAATGTTCCCTCCTTAGCTGCAGTCAAACAGTTGTTATGATCTCGCCCTCGCACATGCTCCCTCCAGATTTGGCAAAGGGATTGTTTCGTGACAGCATAACCACCATGTGCTCGACAAACAGTCGGTGTGACCAAAGTTTCAGGATTTGAAAACGATTGGACCTATTTCAATATTACAGAATATAGTACATACTGGGTGATGGAAATAGAACAAAAAGTCTATATAATTTATGACATTGTAGAGCATAAGCGGTTGTCATTCACTCTTGAATGAATAAATAAATATGAAGCATGCAGCATCACAAAACGCTTTTTTCGTGGGGACAAAGTTTAAGACATCCATTTCAGCTGGATTCCACGAGGGCTTACAATGATATTTACACATCACCCAACCAATAGAAGATCATAAACCGGCATTGATCCCTCTCAATACCGTGTATCAAAAGGCTTCAAGGGCAAAATTGTATTCCAAAAGCATGGAATTCGGGAACTACAACTTGTCCATAAGCAAAGGAGATCCAATTGAAATAGATTCTTCAGTTATTTTAAGTTAAGCTAATGCTAGAAGTTCCTTTATACAATAATTGATGAATGAATAAAAAAAGATTTGAAAATTAAGATTGGCATATTAGAATCAGCACAAGTTTTGGTAATGCATGCACAAAATTTGACACACTATATTCCCAGTGTCTATTCAAGCACATGCATAATAATAGAAAACGAAAGCAGAAAGGTTCTTGATGCCAACCTTTCCTTATATATACAGCTAAGATGAATAGATGAGGAGAGATCAGACACCACGTTCGGGGCAGACATTTGCAAAGTGAGATGGATCACCACACCTAAAGCACCTTCTACCCGAAATAGGATCTCCGGTTGCGGAAACAAATGTTGTGGCAGCAGTATGAGCTCCAGTCTGGCCACCTCTACCACGAGATCCACGTCCAGCAGTTCGCCTAGGATTGGAGGATGGAATACTATTTGAACGTGTGGCACTTCTGCCTCCAGTTCCATCCTGGAGGCTATCCTCCCATCTGTGACAGGGGTGATAAGGCTTATAAAAACAAATAACTATCTCAAAACCATGCAATATGGCTCATTTCTCTAAACTGTTCGAAAAAAAAAAAAAATCTCTCATAATTCAAAATAAAGAGTCTATGCATCTTCAAAAATTAGACTCACAGATTATGTAATGGTGAGCGATGGAAATACTTAAATCTAATTTATAAATGCCAGTTTGAGCTATTTGTGTAGATGAAAAGCAGCCTAAGAGAAAGAGGTTGGCAGGTTAATCATTCAGTTGTCAAGAGTCCAGATATAAACAAAAGATGTTGAAATTCCTCATATTTCAGATACTACCCAAGTTAAATATAGCAGAAAAGGCTGAAATATAATCATACAACAAAAATTCAAGAGTTTACGTACACAAAGAAGTTGCATTCCTGTGATTGACATGAATAAAACTTCCTTCCCCTGTTATTTGCTGTATTTGCAGTTCTCAAAATACATGGTGTTCCACACGAACTGCATGAAACAGAAGCTTCCCCTGCATTGTTTAATGGTTTATAAAATGCAAAGCTTTAAATTTCAATTTTGACAGCTGCTAAATGACTGTAAAAAGCATGCTAAAAGAAGAACAAGATTTCCAAACATGATGCACCAAGCTAAGATTACTTTTTGGAAATAAGTCAGTTTTAACATCAAACTGAAAAATATACCCAAGTTATGACCACAAACCCTAACTTGAGCTAGAGTGGTGAGGACATATAGAAATAAGTAAAACATTAAAATTTAACACTGATTATCTATAACATAGGTTGCCATGGACTGAACACATTTGTTTCTAGGGCCTGGAAGGTTGATAACCAAAACACTGTAGGGCAATCCAGATAAAAAAGAATTGATGAAAAGAAAATAGAGAAAGAGAGGAAAAGGCAAAAATATGAAATATGTTGAGTGGTATCTACTAAATGCCTAAAATACAAAAGAGATACAAGGAATGTTGAAAATGGAAAAGACTAATAGAAAGATTCCAGAACCAAAGCTTTATACGTGGTTAGAAATTGTGTCCTCACGCTTTCTGTGGTTAGACCGACAGGCTACAATAAATCGTAGACCAATATGCAGAGTAAAAACAGAAATTTCACCATAATAGATGAAAGATTACAATGAATAGCTCCCGGCCTTCCCAATACACAATGATCCTTGTGTAACGAATTCTATCACATGTCAGGCCAAGCCCATAGAATTAATACAAACCTTTTTATAGTAAACTCCTCAATAATCCATCTCCACATATTTCAAAATCAATGTCAGTAATATTATATACATTCATGAATCATGATTCACTGTAAGCATTTGCTCATATACCAGTGACAACTCTATATATCCAAGAACCACATTTATTTATTTCTCAAGACTGTCTAAACCGGCATCGGATTTTAAAATCTACAGAGACCTTACCGCTATGTTCACTTGTTCCACGATGTCGGATATTCCCAGAGCGTAAAGGACAATCATTAGAAGAATGTCCTGTTTCTTGACAGTTCATACAAGGTCTTTGTCGTGGGTTAGTATATTGGGCATTGCTCGTTGGTGCAGTCGGTCCTCGAGGTCTTGCTGGAAAACATGATAAGGTATATTGTGAGTATTCCAATATTTATTCATGGAAACTTTGGGAATGGCAGCAAACACATTAAAACATGTATTCTGTCCTGTCCCCAGTCACTGGCTTGTGATCACAATTATAAAACATACTTCATGCTGCAGATTAAAAGAAAAACAAAAGGTAAAAACTAGCTAAAGAATTTTAATAATATCCATAAAATACATGTTACCGTCCCCTAAAAATGTCATTAATCCACTCAAATTTAGTATTGAAAAATGACATATTTACATGGGTTATCTTATAAGTTTTTTTACGTTAAATCTTTATAACTATTGGTCAACACAATATCACCTTGCACTGATACAATCCAGCTATATTTTTAATAGAGTTTCCAATAATTACTTAGCCATTCACACAGACCTGGCATGCGAGATCCCCTGCCACATATTTCCGTCAACTGTGAAAGAATCTCGTCACAGCCACCAATGCAACCTATCATATCACATGGATTAGTTAAACAAAAACATTTTGACTAAAAAAGGGGTTTGAGTCATCATATATTTGTGAATGAACAAACAAGTTAAATGAATCTTTTTGCATATTTTGAGTCTACTTTTTCACTTTTGGCAGATATCAAATAATCAGGTGGAAAATCTGATCTTGCAGAGATGCACCTACCCAAATGATCGACGCTGTAGTTTGGTGGAATTTCCAGCCGCCTAAACTTGAACTGAATTAAGTAAACAGGACCTGTAGCATTTTATGTAATCAGATATGACAACAATATGTAAAACAAGAGACGGTTAAGATCACTAAAACATAAATAAATTAGAGAGAATTTAGTATTTGTGAAAATGAATTCAATCTCGCTAAAACAGCTAACTAATTCTAACTAGCACTTAGGTTATTTAGAATTACAACTATTTTGAGATCTACTGCAGTACTAAGCATTGAAAAAATACAGTACAACACAGTAAAACAACACTCTCAAAGCTAATTTGGTATTCTAGGAAACAAAGCATCTCCCTACTCTACTCTAAGATTCCTTGATTCATGGGATATTCCTAATCACACAAATCTGTGTAAATCTCAAATTTCCTAAGATGTTTTTCTTCAAAGCACTGCACAATATCACTTCCATCACATCATCATATTCAAGAAAATAATATTGTTCAAAATCTCTATTTTTTTCTTATTCCACTTAAATCTGTATGATTTCAATAAGTGCTCATAGTCTTTAAATTCAAGGCTTTATTATTCTATCAAAAACGTCACAACTGGGTCACAACAGAAACAACGATAAAGAAAAACAATAATTGAAAGTAGAGAAAAAATCGTCACCATAGCTAAATCAAAGATAAAGCTATAGTTTGCGAAACCGGATTTAGGGTCCAGAAGTTGGTTACGTATGGAGAAGGTATTAACACCCCACAACGTCCGTTCTAAAATGGTACTTTTAATCGAATGAATAAAATGAGTGTGATTTTTCAAAATATTTATTTTTCTGAAAAAAGAAAAAAAAAATGAGTAAAAACAAAGAATTTTTTTTTTTAATTTTTGGTGCCCAAAAGTTGACCTTGCCTTTATGTATTTTGCATTTGTGATAGAAAATCGAAGATAAGACTATAGTGTACGAAACTGAATTTAGGATTCAGGAGTCGGTTTTACGTGTGGAGAAGAGGTATTAGCACCCCCACAATATCCGTCTTAAGACGGTACCTTTAATCAAATGACTAAAACGAGTATAGTTTTTCAAAATATTTATTTTTTCCAAAAAATAAACAAAAATGCAAGTAAAATTAAAGAAAATATTTTTTTTTTAACTTTTGAGACCCAACAAGAGTTAACCTTGCTCTTACGTATTTTCATTCATGACAGAAAATCAAAGTTCATATAACTCTAGATCATCTTGTTTAACTTCATCATAGTTCAACCCATTAGCAACACTCTCAGCATTTAGAAGGAATAATATATTCTTCTATATTATTAAATTATGAGGTCATTGGACCTATATATACATGAGCCTACTGACTATTTTAGGAAATATTTACAGCTGATCCTAGGGAGAGACAAATCCCTATGATTGTGAGATTATTCATAAATACATAATCCTAATATTAATATAAAGATACAGTTGTGATACAGAATAAAATTACATCAAGGATAAACTACAAAACTTACTAAAATATAAGAGTAACATGATTTTGACACTTCCCCTCAAGCTGGTGAGTAGGTATTCTCCATTCCCAACTTGGATATAATTCTTTCAAAGTTAATGCCATTCAAACCTTTAGTGAGTATGTCTGCAAGTTGACTCTAAGTGAAAACATATAGGGTGCAAAATCAAGCCATTATCAAGCTTCTCCTTAATAAAATGTCCATCCGCCTCGATATGTTTAGTTCTATACTCAATATAAGTAGTATGTCTGCTATTGCAGCTGCTCATGGCTTAAATATTAGCCCAAGGGAACTGGCCATACTCTAAGGTGGAAAACCACATTGTAGGAGCTACTTGCGATGTCATGGACCAGATGGCTTCAACATGTGGTGAAGCCAACAAACTTCTTGCTATGGTTTGCCAACCTACGGAGACTGTTAGTCTTGTAGACATTCCCAGCCATATCCGTTTCTGGAAATTGATTCTGGAATAAGACATAGCGTTGGAGATGCAGACTATGGTTCTGTCAGAATTGGCACCTTTATGGGTATGAAGATGATACAAAGTCCACGACTTCTGAGGAATTGTCCAAGAGTTGTGTTGCTAATGGGTTGAATTACGATGAAGTGAAACAAGATGATCTAAAACTATGTGAATTATGATTTTCCATCATGGATGGAAATACATAAGAGCAAGGTCAACCCTTGTCAGATCCTAAAAATAAAAAAAAAAGTATATTTTTTTTTGTTTTTACTTGCAATTTTGTTTCTCTTTTTGAAAAAAATAAACATTTTAAAAAAACACACTCATTTTATTTATTTGATTAAAGATATTGTCTCAGGACAGGCATTGTAGGAGTGCTAATACATTCTCCACACGTAACTGACTCCCGAATCCTAAATCTGATTTTGCAGACTATAATCTTATCTTCGATTTTTTTCATAATAAACTATAATGACGACTCCTCTATTTTCAATAATTATTTCTCTTTATCGTCGTTCCTATCGTGACCCCGGTTGCAACAAAAAAAAAGTGAAAAAAGCCATAATCCCGCATTAGTATCTTGATTAAATAAAGTCACAAACCAGGAGTACAAATATTGCACGTATTGGTGGTCACAACTGCTTCTGATAGTGATCCAGGGAGCCACACAGCATTCCTACACTGTTATAGAGATCAAATTTATATTAGCACCTATCAGTTGTGATCTAAAGAAATAGACAGGCAACAAGGGAAGAAAACCACACAACTTTCATAAATCGGTTAAATTGAATATGGAGAGGATAAAAATTGGAAATCTATCTGATTTTCAAAGATGCCTACTATAAAAAATACATTTAAATATAGGACAATGGGGCCGAATTTATTTTCAAAATATTATAATCAATGTGAAGAGGTATTCATAGGGCTATGCATCTTAAGTATAAACTAATGAAATTTATGGTGTTTACACGTCCCAAGTTATCGGTGCACAGATAGTCCTTGTTATCTCACAAAGTTAAAGAGTGTTTACTCCCTGTTATTTATTTTATATTCTTGTACAGCAGCAGATTACTCTTTTTCATGTAACCAAGTGACAGATAGCACTTACTCGTTGAGATATGAATGCATGTAACTGTTGTGAAGTGCAACATCGGCTGCCTCAAGTTTTGGAGTTCACCTTATATATATGTTAGATAACTTTACTTAATGACAATTGGTTTTAAAGCTAAAATCTAAAATGTTATCCGAGCCTATAGCTCATCTAGGTAATTGTCTAGTTCGGCAGGCATCTTTTGAGGGGGTATGTTAGGAAGTCCCTCATCCCCTACTAATTGGTGTTAAATTGAAATCTAACAGTAACTAAGCTGTAAGGGGGTTGATTCATTTTACACAATGACAGAAGATCGTTGGCGAATTACCCACATTGTCTGAACCAGGTGTACTCGTCAGTCACCAAGATGATACAGACTCTGATACCAGTTTGTTACAAAATAATGGGGAGCAATTAAAAAATTATTTAATTTTATTTGCGTGTTTCTTTCTTTTGTCCCGGAGGGCACAGCAAAATATTGGCAACTGGCAACTCCAAAAACAAAGCAACTAATAACAGGACCTGGAAAACGAAAAAGAAAAAACCAACCTGAGGGTAGCCCAAACATCCAACCATAAAATTGCCATCCTGGTAAAATGATAATATAAAATTAATCAGATAAAAGGTTATGCCCCTATTCCTTTCAAAACTATAAATTCCATAAACAAAAGGCAGACATGAATGTTATGATTAAGCAAACCCTCATACACATAAGTAACGAAATTCAGCAAGTATACACATAAGAAAGTATGCAGCCGCATTCAAGAAGATATGATTAAAAACTTGTTACTTAAAACCTAAATTCAAGTATATCAGCCAGATAGAGCCTACTGTGTCTTTTCTATTTTATGTTTCATGCTCCAGGCATAAAATTATTTACTACTACCAACAACCTAAATTCCACACCTAGACTCCTAGTCTCATGTCATTGGCTAACCACTATATGATGGAATTGAACATGAATGGCACATAATTGAGCCATTTATTTAATTCCCAAAAGTGTCGCCACCTATAAGATTACATGGGAAGAACAAAAATATCAACACAAAAACTCCAAACTTTGCTAATTAAATGTAATCATTCCCCTGGTACGGAACCACAACTACCTAAAACACATACTCGGTTTTTCCTTAGCACCATGTCTGATTCTTGACAAAGTCCACATCGTCGAACAACTTCTCCCGTTGCATGTAGATCATCATTACCAGGTCTACTAGATCTGCAATAGTGGTTGAAGATACCCATTAACATTTTGCATAAGGAGTCCATATGTCTGGAGGTTGGTAAATAATCACCTTTCAAAAAATATTGCCATTGCTTCTAAAAGTTTCACTTTATTCAATCTCGCCTGCATATATTTACAGATGATCAGACATTTAAGTTCAAAATCTACATAACCAAATAAACTTGGTTCTGATAAATTTCAAATGATTAAAAAGGCAGATTGAATGGAAAAGCTACATGAGAAAAGTAAATTGAGTACCAATCATTTTATTCTCATGTGCATGTTGTTACCAAAAAAATTGCTATTAAAAGCAAAAAGATGGCAAGGTACTGAAAATTCTAATTTTGCTCATGATCCCTACCACAAAAATGCCATAACGTGTGGAGAAAAACCACAAGGCCAGTTCATCGCAACAAGCATCAAGACAGTTAGACTACTCTACCAATAAATTTTATACAAGCACAGAGCACATCTGACCCTACAAAATGACGAGTTCTTATAATTCTGAAAGGATTAGACGCACAAATAATGATCCATTACCGTCATACTTAACTGAATAGACACAGGTAATAACAATGATCCCATCTATAGACATGTCTTGCTTACTTGCTGATCACATAACAATTATACTCAACTCTCCGTTGTACTCCCTACAGTTTTAGCTTCAAATCCAAAGCTTTAAGTTGCTCTGGTTGTCAAAGAATAGGGATAAAGGCCAGTCAACCGACCGCCAGGTTTGGTTCCGTGAAGTCATTAGATACAAAAAGGGCTAAATTACAATTTTAATATTCCTTTAATTCCTGATTAGCGATTTTAATCTCCCTATTTTTTTCCATGGTTTTAGTTCCCTATTTTAGAAATACGCAATTTGATCAAATATTCAATTTTGTATATGCTTATTTCTTTTACTTTTTACATTTTAATAATTTAAATCATTTCTGAATAGTACTCTACACGAGTATATCTGATATATATTTCAGTTGAATAAAAATAAACGAAAAAAAACATACAAAATTAAGAATTAGACTGAAATTGCTGAGTTCTAAGATACAGGGATTAAACCAAAAAAAATAAAAATAAAGGGACCAAAATTGCAATTCATCCAAAAAAAGTACAACCCTACCAGCAACCATGGACTCGTCACTGAGCTTCCTGCGCGAGGCATTGCATACTACAAGTCCCTATAGAATTTTGTAAATAAAGTCCTTGATAAGTCCCTCACTAGGGTTCTATCAGAGTACAGGTGCCCATAGTAAAATTCTCAAATACTTCAAGGACCTAGAAAACAATTAAACAAGAAAACTGGTCCCTAAACTATTTGAAACTTTGGAAATAAGTCTGTAATTTGCAGAATCCTAGTAAGAAACCTATTAAAAAAAGTATCAAAAAGTTACGAGACAAACACATTAATTTAACCTTTATAAAACAAACAATCAATCATTATTATTATCTTGACCTGTGACTATTATATGCCAAGACACCTACAACAGTTTGCAACCCCAATCTAAAAGTACATAGAAAGTTTTGAAATAACAATGCAAAATATGCAATTTTAACATATCTTGCATGGGACTACAGATCTTCTGAATAACCAAACATTCATAATAAGTATTAACTTATAAGCAACTGAGCAAGACCAAATAATTCCTTACATCTAGGAAACAAGCTTCCATCAGCTGCAAGCTAGTTGCCAAAACATCACCTTTGCTTTTATTTCCTTCACTAACAAATTTCATGTCACGTTCCATAACTGCTCTAAGATAAGGTTTCCAGAGTTTATACCTGAACCATCAACGTTAGCAAAAGGCAAAGGCATAATAAAGTCTAAGTTAGGTTAACAGTGTCACAAGGTAGAATGCAGATCGAGGAAAACAGCATGCTCAGTAGAGGCAAAGGACAAGGCATTAAATGTGAAAATCACATTATGGATTCAACCACAAACAAGGAATTCAAATTACAAAATATCAATTATTTGACAAATGATTTCCACTTTAGCAACAACATACAACCAAAATAACTATTTGAGATAATAGCTGGATTAATATTAACCATACTTTGAACATCATTAATCATCCGAAACATTATTAAGACGAACCATATATTGAACACCTTTAGCTGAATGGTTAATTGTTCTTAAACTTGAAATATCTTTACTAATGATTCCTCTTTTTCTTTCCTAATTTTTTCTAAAAACAAATGATTGCATCTAACTGACAGAATATAGAAATCCACCCAAGTTAGATCAACAATATACTAATAAGATTATATATGAGATTAGAGACACTTTTAAAATGAATAGAATTACTTACCCCATGTCGTCATATCCCATAACAAGTGCCTCACCCTACAATAATATCAAGCTCGTGACTAATAACAATGTGATATGAAAAAATGTCATCATTTTTTTTCTGTTTATGCCAGTGCAAGTGCATCTTTGAAAATTATATATGGTAATGAAAAAAGAAGATTCTTCAAGTATTAACACAATGAAAATATTCATAGGGAGGTAAACCTTTTCAATTTTTTGTTATATTGATCTACTTCTATTTTTATGCAAGTAAAAAACATAAGGATACAGCTAAAGCATATCTATAAAATTAATAATCATGTCCAATCCCATATCGCTCTGTTGTGCAGCTATAATGCTCTATAGATAATAAAATTAATAACAATAGACAATAGCAAGACTTAATGTCATGCTATAGTGAAAATTTCTTTAAAGCAGACTCCCGTGATAGATTATTAACTCTTTGTTCAGGTTACTGTATATTTAATTGTTGAAAAATTAAATGCAGGAAGACAAAAAAAGATTCTAATTGCTAGTAAGTTTGTAAATATATTAATTAGTTCACCTATATGTGTGGGTCACAGTCAACTTCTTAATGTTCAAAGTAAAGCCTTCTATAACTGTTAATTTAACCAGATGGTTGACAACTTAATATAGACATTCAGTGGTCAGTATATTCAATTGTAGAATAATACTACAATAGTGTAGACAGAATTGGTTTTATTAAGTGAAATCTTCGTATAATGACCTATAAATATTATTCACAACATCCTCTTCTAGCCTAATAAGCTTATATAGTAACTCTTCTTAACAGAAGTAAACAAAAGTCGAGACAGCCAAAGAAAAAAATATCACAAGACATGGAGATTATTAGTCACAATTTTCTCTTGCAAATTGACAGTATGAACTTACAAGATTAGTTGGTGTGAAACGAGTGTTGGCATCCTTAGTTGCATAAAATCGATCAAGTAGCTTCTTGATGTGATCATGCATCGTAGCATCTGTACCAATACCCTCCTTTGAGAACAAACAAAAACAATAAATATACAATTGTCATTATCTAATGACACAGTTGGACTTGCACGCAACAAAGTATGAAATTTTTAGTCAGTCAGATTCTAAATAATTCTCACCTTGTCCATACAACTCAGCAAATCAGCTTCACTCAAAAGTGGTGGTGGTCGGGTTACTCCTGAATCAAGGATTAATGTTGTTGGAATGAACTGCAATATAAGTAGCACCTCCGTGAATATCTATTCTTCTTGGATTTTTTGAGAAAATGAGAAAGGATAGAAGAAAGGTAAAAATGTATTATTGTATGTCTTGATACACTGTAATACAAGAATCTACAAAGGAAAATAAGAAAAGGGTTCAATTGTAATTGAAGTGTAATAGAAACCTAACTGTCAACCGACAGAAAGAAAAAGATACACTCCAGCAGGCTCAGAATAAGGCCTACACCCCCTGTCGTACCTTACTCTAACATCAGCTCGGATGCAAATAGCATACATTGAAACATAAACCCAGATATTACATCTATAATATATAGATAAAAGTATAAAAAAATTGAGTCTAAGAGTATAAAAGCTGCATGAACCATAATCCAAGTGAATGTGTAACATCTTAGACCCACACCCTCACCGCTACGACTGGACATTGGAAGTGTGAAGTTGCGAGCTGGCATCTATGATGGCCTAACACCATCAACATCGATGTTGGATAGGCTTTAATGCCATATTAGAAATGAGCATAGTCTAGCTCAATACCAAAATTTAAGCCTAGAGAAAAACGATCACAGAAGTCTTATTACAAAGAGTAACTTTGGGAGAAAAATATTATGTTTATTATCCTACATTGATCAAAATTACATTACAGTTATATAGGCAAAGACTACTAATAGAAATTCCAAACACCCTCATTATAAAATAAATAAAGGAGAATAAAACCCACTCCCCCCAAATGTTGGTGCGTTGATGTCTAGCATGCCAACTGATCAGGAAAATGACACGTGGAGCTTCACACATAACTCTGCTGCAACAAAACGTCAACTTTCTCCAAGGTTATCGCACATTAAATAGATACTTGAGGTAATACATGAAACATTTTACGTTTGGATAATTTTGCCATCATTTCTATCCCCGATATGATACGACAAAACAATACAACAAAGTAATCAATCACTAGTACAAGAATGTTATATAAAATCTGATGCTATAATCCAAAGCAAACCTGTTGACCAATAGTATATGTTGGAATCAGTGATCCACCCCAAGATTCGTAGTGATAAACATCCAAGTAGTTTTTCTGATCGGATTAAAATCAGACAATAACATACAATCAGAACATTTGCAACTTGCCCCTAACATATATTAAATGCTTATTAAATAAAACAAAAAAATTCATGTAAGGACATGCACCACACGAATTTTAGTTATTCCCACAAATAATTCAATGCTGAAGTCATAACTATATAGATTTGAGATCCTAAAAAGGAAAAAAGTGTTAGTTTGATAGTACATACAGCAACAAATAATTAAGGAGGTTCATGATATGATTAAGGAAGCAGGAATAGGCAGTTCTTGTTGCTGTTTAAGTGTTGAAAAAGAATTTTGAAGGATTCAAAAAGCAGTGCGATTGAAAACAACAAGTAATAACCATTCCTAAATAGGTTGTAAAGAATACAATCAAAGTGCAGTAAGCTAGTTGTAGCTTTAAGGAGATTTTATCAATCTGCACAGTCACTATTGCTGATTAGTCAGCAATTTACTCTCTTTAATTTTAAGAAGGTCAAAATGGAATTTTTAATACTTTATTTCAACATGCCATTTTTAGGAAACAAAGTTGTAAGCTTGAGAAGGAATAGGAATGAAGATAGAAAGACAGCTTCAGATTGGCAGGAAAATAATTCAACCATAAAGTATTATAAAAAATAGGACCCAGGAAGTTAGACAATTGAATACATAGAAGCAATCAATTAGTAAGTTAAGTTATGGTTGAAAGGGAAGCAGCCTGGCCTAATGGGAGGAGCGGTTGAAGGGTAAGTCATTCAGAAGTGTTAGGTTCAGAAGACTATAGCTCAGTTGCAAATAGGAGGAGTGTATAAAAGTTGAGTCTCCTATTGAATCCTGAGTCTGGTGAGTCTTTTCCTCTTACCCTTGTCTCTCTTCCTACCCAAGGTAGGGCATTTTGCTTTGGTAATATCACTCATACCATATTAAAAGCATCTAAACCAATTCAGAATGAAGTCAATAAACCATTATCGTATATTTAAGAAAGAGCCCAACCTGACCCAAAACAACCCCAATCATCTAAGCTAGAGATAAGCACTCATTGTTTAGTCTCTAGATATTTATTCCTCGTGACTTGCTTATTACCCTAAGATGCATGTTGTTAAACATCCAATATCCTAGTTTATGTACACTAAACACTGTGCTGTGCAACATTACAGTTTTATCTCAACCCTGTATCAAATACAAGAAGCCTTAAAGAATGAGAAACGGGTTCAATAAGTTGACTGCCAAATTTTATCTTAAAATCAACTAACATTAAGCGAATTTCTCCAACACATATATCAATCGCACTTCAATAATTAAGGTAAGGGATAAGAGAATTCCTAACACCCTCCCTCCATAAATGTCTAACAAACCAAGCGAACCTCCTACAATAGGCAAGTACCAAGATGAGCTATACACTTTGATACCATGTCAGATTTCATCTTAAAACCAATTCCCATTAAGTGATGCTATCCTACATATATGTAAGTTGTACCCCAAGAACTGAAGCAAGCAATGTAGAACTTCCCAAAGACAATCAATACGAATAATTATACGAGATTTTATTCTTATGTACATGATATGACATGCCTATAAATCATATTCTAATCAGCTATTCCTATAATTATAAAAAAACTAATTAAAAGAAAAAATAATCCTAAGAGATCATATAAGATAATCTAAAATATTCTAAGATAATATTTCTTTTATTTCTAGCAAAGATAAAAGGCTAGGCCAATAGATTGCAGATAGATATAATCTGTAAAAAAATTGGTCCAATAGCTCCCTAGACCAATATAAGGCAAGATTGGTTCCTAAGAGATACACTCAAACATGTGGGATTGATTATGAAGAGACATTTGCTCCAATGGCAAAATGTATATAGTCATGATTATTTGAGCTGACACCTCACTTTGATAAGAAAGTTGCACCACTTCAAAGAAAAAAATATTATTTTGCATAGATATTTAAAGGAAAAGGTTGTTGTAGATTGTATCAATTATACCGTAACAGAAGTCAAGTGAGCAATATCACAATCGAATTGAAGTCAAGTGAGTCATATCACAATCGAATTGTAACATCTGGGTTGTTATGCCTCTAAATAGAAAGAGTTGTGTCACAACCTTTAATTATAACTTTTGGTCTAGTGGTAAGCACCTGATCCAACAATTGGTATCGGAGTCAATGTCACAAGCTAAATCGTTAGGAATAATTGTTGATGGGAGATTGTTCAAGTCTCATCAATTGTAGCATGATGTAGGTCAAGTGGGTTAACTCACCACTGAATCATAACACTTAAGCTACTATACTTTTAAGTAGAAATACTTGAGCTATGACCATTAGCTATAGCTTTTAGCCTTATAAAAGTGCATATATTTCACATAGATACGATTTCATTAATGGAAGAAATAAGTTGTATAAAATAAGAAAGGCCTTATTACAATCTTAAGTAGTCTTGATCTTTGGTTTCGAACCATAACATAGTGAATGTTTCGAGGTTGTAAATTAGTTACATGGAGGAGTAAAAAGTAAATGTGATTGAAAATTCTGGTGCAGAAGTAGATTTTCCACTATGACCCAAGGATTTGTAAATTAGCATGGATGAAGATCATACTTGATGGTCTCAAAACTAAATAAGAAAGGCCTTATTGCAATCTTAAGTAGTCTTGATCTTTGGTTTCGAACCATAACATAGTGAATGTTTCGAGGTTGTAAATTAGTTACATGGAGGAGTAAAAAGTAAATGTGATTGAAAATTCTGGTGTAGAAGTAGATTTTCCACTATGACCCAAGGATTTGTAAATTAGCATGGATGAAGATCATACTTGATGGTCTCAAAACTAAGTATTAAGTTCCTATGAAGCTTTTTTGTGGCAACAAGTACCATAAGCATTGTTCATTATCCAATTCACCATAAAGAATGAAAACATATAGAAATAGATCAGCACGTTCTCAAGGAAGAGTTAGACAATGACATTGTAGAAATAGAATATGTTCTCCTTGTAGAGGTGAGTTAGCAAATGTTCAAAGGGAATACCCACAAAATGATACCATATCTTACTAGAAAACTCAGAATACTAAACATCTATTCACCCTCTTGACAAAAACTATTATAATGTGTAAAATATGGAGCTCGTGTGTTACTTCTTTTTGTACAGATTTAATTAGTTATATTCGTTTGTTAGTATTGATTGATGAAAGTTCCCTAATAATCAGGTATGATTTGATGTCCATAATTATAGCATCTTTTTTTATAACGAAAGTTGTATAAATAGTAATCTTTATAAAGTTAGAATGATTAGAAAATAATATATTCATCTTTCCTCATTCCAAGTGCTTCAAAATAGATCCAATATTTGTCTTACATCACAATATGGGCTATCCACATGATGCATGACAGAGATCTCACCTCTAGAATCACCCTCCCACATGCAGAAAATAGTTCACCGGCAATATCAATTTCAACGGTGGTTTCAGCTCCTACAGCAGGCTTTGAGACACATGCCAAAAAGTGGCGAACAACCAGCTCATACAGTTTCTGTGGCAATTTAAGAAATTATATGAATGTCCAAGCAAAATGCAATGCTTAAAGTAGAAAGAGTGGTAAGGAATCATGTCTGACACGGTGGTCTTGGCTCCATCCAGATTCTCCAGTAGAAAATTTTGTAGGGTGAATGGGTGGATGGGCCTTGTCATCATGTCCACCACCTCTAGGGTTTCTCCAAAGCCCTGTCCCAGGGTCCAACAACCGTTGTGCATACACTCCCCACTCAGGATGCCCTTGTTGTTCTTGCACAATTGTCTACAATTGGAAGGAAAATAAAAAAGAAAATGAAAGATCAGTAATTCAGGAAAAAATATTTACTAAGGATAAAGGGTGAAACAACAATTTTACCCTTAATCAGGGTGGCTATAAAAGTCAGATCTTCTTTACTTGCTAAAAGAATATATTTTAATTTCTAGTGCCATATATTACAAAAGTAAATTAGCTCACGGGTATAAAATAAACATAAATGTTTTACAATGAGCATCTACAAAAGCCCATGTGCCCGCATATATTAAAATGTTGTTGTGTTTCCAATAAAATTCAAGGCAATAAACATACTATATTTAATTTCTTCCATGGTTCAACCTATACCAAAATGTCAAAACTACCCCGTCAGAGTTATAATTCCTAAGCCCTTTTCGTTTTTGTTAAGACACCAAAAAGATGCATATAATTATCAGTGCCAAATAATTAAATTCTTAGGTGATGCATGACATATTTTCTTACAGCATCCATGCCAAATAGCATGTTCTCCGTAACCATAAAAGTGAGGCTTCCCCTTTTCAAATCAAAGTTCATGTTTATTACCACATGAAAATTAGCAAAAGTTCTACTCCTCTTTTCTTGTATCTTTAAAGTCCAACTATCCAGGAGACTACAACTGTGATAATTATTCATGTTTGGATAGATGAAAGAGCCAACCCACATGTAAGTCAGTCCTTGAAGAAAAGCTATCAGTCTCTGTACGGGGATAACTGATGAAACCAGCTTGGTAAAGTTCTTCTGCCACCTATAAATATTTAAATAAGTTGTAAGCATAGTAGCATATTAAAAACACCATATCTGTAAAATTATGCAAAAGGAGAATTGGAATAAAATAACATATTTGTCACTCTGAATTTGTCTACAAAATAGTTGTTTATATAATTGTTAAAAGATTCCACATCGATTAAGAATTAGACCAAATTATAATATATAAATAAGATACAATTCTCACCTTATAATTTGATTTTGTGAGGTTGAGTTACGCATAAACCCACGGACTTAGATGGTATTGATACCATATTAAGGACTCATCAAATCTATATCTGTCAGGTTAGGTACCAACATTGATATCTCCATTCGAGGAACACAACAATTGGCACTATCTATATGTAGTGTTATATGAGTAGTGAACTCGTGGGTAAAAGACTTTCGATGTATTCAGACTGTAGATAAAAATGACACCAGAATAAAAGGTTTTATGTATAGAGAATTATGGATCAAGTGTTTGATGGTGAAAGTCTTTCATGTTTTTACCAAGGCATCATCTAGAAGTATATTGTTTCTTCTTTTATACACAATAATTACTACATATTACAATGAAAGCAAATCAATTTTTTAACTGACAACTTGAAATAGACACCACTCATCAGTAGAAAGCATACAAACAAATGGTAATGTCCACTCACCTTCATTGTGTGCTCAGAACTCATCCTGAAGTATCTTGAAGCACGCTTTTCAAGCTCAATCGTATTCAAAGGATGTGGAGGATACTTAGGCTTTTCCTGTTGTCTAACATTTGTCACCTGAAAGGTAATCAATACGTGTAATGAAAAAATTACTTTAGATTTAGCATATGCCCCACCAGATGTTTTAAAAAAGACTCACTGTTGCTGTTGGCTCCTCAACACACATCTCATATATTATAACTGCACATGTATAATCAAACAAGTGGCCCCGCCTGCCAAATTAATTTAGATTACATCTTAGCCTGCAGTCAGCGAAACAACAAGAACCATGAATGTATCAAAACCGTAAAACCTTTGTATCTTACATCCAGCTGAACTTAGCAATGCGTCCATCTGATTCATGAGCGCAGTTGATAGACCAAAACTCTTCTGGCTCATGTGCTTGTATCTCCCAATATCTTTCCACGACAAATCCAAGCGTAGGAAACTGTAGTTAAAAAGTACAACTAAATAAGAATCAATAACTTTAAAGCACAAAAGTCTCAGTGCTATTTTCAACAGAAACATACCTGGCAAGGGCCGTAACTTAGGATAAGGTTTCTGCCATCTGTAGCAGTGTCAATGACAAAAGCATCTTTCATCAACATGGTCTGGAACCTCGTGAAAGAAGCACCTATACGGAGATCTATTTCCTATAAAAACAAAGCTAGACAATCATCCCTCACCACCCACAAAATAGCACAATAACATGGAATAGTTAATATATAAAACAAAAAGCAATAGCCTCAAGTCCTACTTTTGATTTGCAACAAACAGATTCACGGAAATACAAAAAATCAGCTCCTTCTAGGTCAGAAAAGTGTAGCCATTCACCTGCCTAGCATCGACAGCATCAGCAAGACATTTCTTCGGCTCCTCAAGATTCTGAACAGCATGATGGATCTCTCTATGAAAAGCAGTAACAATCAAACAACAAAACAATAAAAGAAAAAAAAAAAAAAACACCAAAACAGG
>Ga0209700_100996_pt1 | contig 57286 bp, 36 predicted proteins | sample SiratroredBW_FD_187528 | JGI IMG/M metagenome (GOLD analysis project Ga0209700, IMG submission 187528) | Root nodule microbial communities of legume samples collected from California, USA - Siratro red BW (SPAdes) (version 2) | ecosystem: Host-associated > Plants > Roots > Nodule | place: USA...
TCTGGTTTAACGATTGATATCCTGACTCTACTAGTAATAGGAATCAAATAGATGAATATTACTAGGTGGTGAGAGTCGAAGGAGGTTCATATGACTGAAACTGCAACATGAAAAAGGGTTGGTCAGAACAGTCATATGGATTAACCCTGTCATATGAGATTAATGGTGATGAGATGAGACACACAAATTGGGGGTAGTATGACAGGTGTAGATCTCAGGGTCTATTCAATGCACGAGTCTTCCGGAAGTAGATCGAGTCTATCTATATTATATGATGTCTTGAGTTGAATGATAGATGTTATCAATTGATCGTTATGTGTTAAATGGTGTATACTTGTGATTATTTGAGATTAATTGAGATATTTTGAATTACTAGCTTACCTTTTCTTGTTTGTGGTGTGTGTTTGTTTCTACTGCGATGATCGTATTATACACGGGAGCAGGTAATATTGCAGATGGTACTGTGGAAGGTGCTCTTGAATGAGCTAGTTGCAACCTTAAAAGCTTTTTGAAAAAAAAAATCTTATTTTGTTTATATGTATATATGTGTAAATGTAATTAGTTATGTTTTAATTCCCTATAAAGAAGGAAATCTTTTGAAATACAATGTTAGTTAATGGTCGATATAAATATCTTTATTATACATTATGTTTTAACTACTGTTTTGGATAGATTAGATGTTATAGATAATTTTTTTTTTTTGGTGTTACAAAAACCAACATTTAAATATTGTTATATGAAACGTAAATAATTAAATTCTACGTTTAATTGCAATTTATTAGTTTCAAAATGTAAATAAAAGTTTTTATACAATTAAGGATAAATAATACATTATATACTAATAAAAGAAATTTAAAGTTTTAATTTTAGTCTCTCCCAATTAAAATAAGACTTCTTTAAAGGAAAGTTAAAACAGATTATTTCATTAAAGAGGACAAATACATATTTTTTTTAACTCCTCAAGGATAAAGAGAAATTTTCATTATTTACTACTACCTAGATATATATGCTATATTGAATAGGACGTAGGATGGTAAAACTTTGCATAACGCAATGAATAATACTTTTGATACATATAAGTTAATAACTCTTCTGATAATTTTAAGAAATAAAACAAATAAAAATACGATGTCTTTTTTAAACTAATAAAATAATCTATTAAATTATGATATTTTTATTTATAATTTAATTTTTAAATTTTTTGTGATATAAAATTATTTTTTAAATTATTATAATTAAGTTTATTTAAGATGATAGATAATAAAATTAATCGTTTAATCTATATTAAAATATTGTTGATTTTAAATAAGATTTTATACATGAAAAACTTCTTTAAATAGGAATAACTAATATTATTTTATATAATATGTATATATTTGAAAAATAATTTATTTTTTTATATAATTATGATATAATTAAGTTAGTTAGTTTATTATTTTGTAATCATAACCTCTTTTTGAGATATTTAATTATGAAAATAAATCTAATCCATCAATATTTAACAAATTATCATGTTTTAAAGATTTTTTAAGATTTAATCATTTTTCTTTCAAAAGTTTACAACCCAATAATTTTAATTTTTTAATACCAAATGAAAACTCAAAAATATTTTCATATGTTTTAAATTGTTCAAACCTAATGTGAAGTATGGTAATTGTTTTATCTAAAATATATAAAAAAATAATTAATTCTAAATGACTCTTTAGATGATTTTATAATTTTATTTTTAATATTTTAATCAAATTATTTTTTGATATGACTATTTGGTTTTTCAGGAAACATAGGCTCTACACCTATTCCATAAACAAAAATCAAAATATTTTCAAATTCATTTTCTCAGTAGTTTCAAAAAATGAAATAAGACATTTTAACTCTTTAATAGTCATATAAATACACATTTTTTTTGTAAATTTTTACTAATCAATTTAACTGCAAATAATATGTTGTATCAAATAGTCATGCCTAACAAAAATTTTAAATTTAAAGTTCATAAGTTGTTAATACTTTACTAGGTTTCAAATTTTTAAATTAATAATATTTTAATAGAAAAGATAATATGATAATTGAATAAAGGACATGTAACAAGCAATGAACCATTCACAAGAGAGAAAATGATTGAATAATACTAATTCTAATTTTTTATCTTTACCTGATTTTGATGCACTCAAAAGGAACAAAAACCAACACAAGCTTCAATTTCTCAATCTACCACTCCAACCCTCCAAATAGAGACACAAATAAATGCACAATAATAATGTATAATGATAAAACAAATTTGGAATTAGATAATATAGCTTTGTTGGTGTGTGTGAGCAGTGATTCTGGTTTGCAGGGTGCAAAGGAAGAAGGTTACTGCATATGTTTTGTAATTCTTGCAAGGTGCAAGAAAATGTCTTTGATTTTATAGGATTTATAATTAAGAGTGGTTAGTGAATTTTCTATGCTTGTTGGCAAGGAAGTCTGGATGTACCTCTTGAGGAAGGGTGAAGCAGTATAAATCTTGTGTGTGTGATCTCTCTCCCTTTGATCTTGATTCTTGACTGATCTACTACATAATTGTTTGTATTTTTTTATGTAAAAATAAATCAATTGTTTTTGCAATCAATAAATTGAATTTTTCTTATTCAACATATTGAATTATAGTTATTAAATTTGGTTACTATACATACTGTGTTCATCGAACTGGCTTTTCGAATTCAACATATTTTTTTTTTTGTTCTCATACTGCACACACTGATTTCCATTGAATTTGATTAAGTCTATATCTAAATTGATTGTTTCTCTTCTACTGAAAGTTTGTTTGAAAAATTTAAATTTACTAGTTTACTTGTTAAACTGATTGGTTGGAGTGTGCAATTCATTCAAAATTTGTGTTAAAATTTCTACAAATTGTTTCAATTGATTGGTCAATAATACAATTGATTAAATTTTCTTGATTAGTCTTTCTCCATGAAATATAAATAGATTGTTTGTCAAATTGAAATCAATTATCTTTTTTAGTGTTCACTTACAAACTAATGGTTAAGAGATTTTATTGAAAACTTTCATTCTTTCTAAACCATATTTGTTAAAAAAAATTAATAGTTCAATTTACCTCTCTCTTGAACTCATCCTAAAGTGTTTTCAATTGGTATTAGAGGTAAGTCTTGAAAATTAGTCAAGTTTTCAATCCTATGGTTGCAGGAAAGTTGCCTTTTGCAGAGGGTGTATCTATTAACATACCTACTTTATTTAGTAGGGTCAAGTGTCCATTTTGGAAAGTCGGAATGAAAAATATTATTGACTCACTTGACCGTAGTGTGTGGGATGCAATTGTGAGAATGGACCTTATGTGCCTAAAACTGTTATAAATGGTGAAACTGTTGATAAACCTTGGTCCAAATGAAATGATATTGAGAGATAGAAAACTCAGTTTGACTACATGGCAAAAAGCATAATAACTTCAGCATTGAATTTGGATGAGTTTTTCAGGGTATCCTAGTGCTTTTTAATAAAGAAAATGTGGGACATTCTGATGTAACCCATAAAGGAACAAGTGATATGAAACATGCTAGAAAGCATACTCTAATTCAAGAGTGTGAACTGTTTAGAATATAGCCTGAAAAAACCATAGCAGATGTGTGCAGAAAAGATTCGCATATATTGTGAACCATTTGATTGGTTTCTAGAAGATCTTTGACAAGGAGGAACTTAAATGAAGATTTTGAAGTGTATTAGTAGAACTTGGCAACCAAAAGTCATTGTAACTAGGGATCTTACTACCTTGAGTACAACAACTTTGTTTGAAAAACTCAGGAAGCCTAGACTTGAAATGAATAGGCTAAAGACAAGAAACTTTAAATATGCTCATTAGAAAATTCAGCAAGTTTTTTTTTCGAAAAAGAAAGGAAAAAACAAGAATCAACAAACTGAGTCAATAATAATTAATAATAATCAACAATATTATTATTATTATTATTATTATTATTAATTTTTTATTATAATTAATAATAACAATAATAATATTAATAGTAATAATAATAAAATTATAATTACAGTAATAATAATAAAATTATTATTATTATAATTATAATAATAATTGATATTCGATTATTATTTTGAAAATAATTAACGATTAACTTATTTTTATCACTAAATTTGATTACTAAAATTTATTATAATAATTTAATAATTGAAATTAAATCAATCATTAAAATAAATTGGTATTTATCATATTTTGCGATTATCTTATATCAGTAACTAAATTTAATTGTTAAATGACTTATTTTTAGTGTCACTAAAAAACAACCATTACCCTCTAAGTAAGAATGAGACTAGTGCATTATGAATACAACTAGAAAAATAATTATGTTATGAAGTGCTCGAGTACGTAATACAGGTTTGTAGGTGTTTTGATTGTGTTATTCCTTCTGAGGAGGTTGAGAGGGATGACTAGGTTCACCAATTAATTATACTTTTGATTTTGTTGATCAGAATAAATTTGCTCTGTTTATATCTTTATGTCTTTTGATTTTATCTTTTTTATTTATTTATTTATACATTTATAAAGTTTTCTCACTGATAATTGTCTTTTTTAATAAAATAAATCGAACTTAATACTTTTAGTTCCATAAATTGTTTTGTATATAATTCATTGAACCCTAAAGTAACTTGATATTAAAAGAAAAAAAAAATCCTGCTTTGCTTGGAAAACCGCGAGGCACTTTAGAAAAAAAATATTTTTTACTATTTTTTCTATTATTTTTGGCATTAATAATTAATTAATAGCTTTGAATTTATTTTATTTATGATAAATATCCAAATTGTCTTAATATATTATTAGTGTTTGAATACATGATCATCTATCTAATTGTAGATTAGATCAACCTAATCAAGATGTTGACTTATTATATTCAGCAATCATCTATCTACTTAATTACACACGCAAATAGTTATGAAGCATGATTCTATTAGAGAGTAAGAGGAAGAGCTAAGTTTGTTTTGGAAAGCCAATTTCAGAAGTTATCATTTATATTTTGAAAAGTTGATTCTAAATATTCTAAAAATTTTATTTTAGATGTATTTTATGTGTTCTGAAAAACTAATTTTAAAAAACTCATTGTAAGATATTATATATATTGTGCAAAGCTTGTTTCAGAAAATTCTGTTCAGAATATATTTCAAGTGTTTAGAAAACTTCCAAAATTTCTATTTAAAAAATTCTATTATAGAAATCATGTTCTAGAAATCATGCTCTTAAATTATTGTGAAAAAATTCTAGAGTAGATAATCTGGTAGTCATTTTCACATGGTAAAAGGGTTGCTTTAAAGTTATGGCGGTGTAGTTAGAAATTATGGAGGTGTAGGAAGAAAAACTCTTTTATAATTGTTAATTTTTAACAAAAACATCGGCTTTAGGTCCAGAGCAAGTTTTTTATTTTTATTTTGTGTGAAAGTATTAAATTGCTTTCTTTTAATTGTTTCATGTGATAATTTTTTCACCGTTTTAAAATAAGACAGAATCCAATATTGCATATAACATGTAAAAGCTAAAAGTTTAAAATATTTAAAATTATAACTATTAAAAATCCCTTAGTCAAGAAGTTTAACTTTGTGTTCTATTTCTTTGAAACGGTTTTATAAATCTTAATTGATTGAAGAGTTTTGTTAATTTGTGTGTTTTTGAATAAAATAATAAAATAATGATTTGACTTAGGTATGTGCATGAATAAAATAATGTCGTATCGCTGAATTCACAAACTTCACCTTATTGCCACTGAGTCCACATTTTCTGAAATTCTGAAGGATTCAAGCTGTCTCTCATGCAAATATCATTGAAAATGTTTCTCTTTGATAAAAAAAAAAAAAATTGTTTTCTGAAAAAAGAAAAAGAAAAAACAGGTATAACATGCTCAATTCTACATTTAATGCAAAAATGAGGATGCATGAATTTGATGTAACTCTTGATCGCTTTAAGATTCATAAAATCATTTCGGAAAAATCAAACACGAAAGTTTTAAAGTTTTTGGAAAACAAATTTTTATCTATTATAATTTTAAAATATTATATTGGTAGCTAAAAGCCTCCACTAAGTACAGGTACAAAATATAAAAAAATAAATTAAACAAAAACTAAAAAGAAAAGACTGAAATATTTAAAAAAGAAAAAGAAAAATGGTCAAACTGATTTTAAAAATAAATAAATACAAGATTAAAATTTTAATTTAGTCTAATAAATAAGGATTAAACCTTAGAACAATTAGTGTAATATTATAACTATATAGATATTGATTGCTGAACAACTTACATATATTTATTCAAAATATTTTATTTTATTTATTTTATCATTTATTAACATAGTGTTCCAGTATAGTAAATTTTTTTAGAGTCTCACATTTTGTGCCTGATACTCATCCATGCAATCCATGCAACGATCTCTTTGATTATGCACTCTAAATTGTCTAATACAACAATTTTCTTTATAGTCAAAATCATATGATGGCAAAAAGCTTTTCATTGAGCAACAATTTTCTCATTCAAGATTCTACTATATTGAGATTTCACATATGGATTTAAGTTTTCCCAGGTACACAAATTTCAAAGAAAATTTTATTGAAGAGAAGATGTTAAAACTTGCATCAAAATATTTTGTTTTGTAATATTTATCATACCCAACAAACTCCCACTTCTACGAGGCTTTCTCGAACAATCCTATCATTATTTCCATATAAGCCAAGTGATAGGATATAACATTAAACATGGAAAAATTCGCAATTCAACCACAAGAACCAGTGTAGCAGAGAAAATTTGGTATCGAAGGTGTTTGGCAATTGGATACAACCCCTCACTTGCAGATGCTTTTTGGTGGCACGAAAATTAGCAATGTTGAATTTATGAAATATCAACAGGGGTATCAGATTGTGCTCCCCATTCAGTCCAAGATCCATCATAAACTGCAACATCAGACTTTCCAAGACGATGCAGACCCTGAAGATAGAGATTATAATCAAAACTAAGGAAAAGACCCTTTGATCAAGTCTCTAACACAGATAAAATTTGAATAAAATCCTAAGTCTTGGCAATTATTACCACTAGAACAACATGCATGCATATGTTGGAAGCTTGAAACTTCCAAAAATCTATAATCATATCAGTCTATTTTTCCCTTCCAGACTTCAAGTTCAAGATATTCAAATGTGACTGAAAACGCATGTCCAATCTAAAAAAGACAAGTGCCAACACTCCTAGGAGGGGATGGAGAATCAGAATTACATATAGATTTTCCTTTTTTTAACTATAAAGAAATGGGTATTATTCCATCCATAAAGGAAGTAATTTTATCAATTCCCTTTCCCAAAGCAACAGACATTCATCCAAATAGAGAGAGGGAGATGTACCAATGCAAGAATGCAGGCAGTTACGCCTGTTCCACATGAAGTAACAGCTGGGCTATCCAGAGAGATGCCTGCAGATCATTTAATGCAGTTAGAGGTAACAAGATCATGAAATGCAAGAGATTTAGCATAACAGATATCCATCATAAGACATTCACACCTTCTTGTTCAAATCGCTTCTTTAGCTCATCTGCCGGTAACAATGTATGCGAACTATCTAACAACTGTAAATTAAGATAATTAACATTGGTAAAATAGTCTAACAAATACGTAAACGCGTAATCTTTACTGATAGAACCAACAATCTACAAAACTATATGGCTCAAGATCATACTGGTGAATGCTAGAGTAATAGTTTAGAATACAGAGATATAGAGACCTACACTCTCCCACTTTACTAACAGACTCTCCCATAAGCTTTTTCTTTTTCAGTTTATTTCTATAGCTCTCTCAACAACTCCACTCAACATAATCTTCTCATTTGATAAGGCTCTCATTGAATTTGTACTTAATTAAGCTGATTATCCAAATACACCCATCTACGGATGCTTAGCTAGAAAAACAATGCCATAAATGTTAATTTTGAATGCTTCTGAGCAAACAAGACAAAATCGAGATGACCATATGCTACACCTGGGAAAAAGGAATGCATTTGCTGCCAGGTACATGACCACTTCTGATTCCCTTTCGGGGCTCTGGAACAGCTCCATCAAACCTGCCAAAGGACAAAATCCACATAAATCCAAGAAATGTCAAAAACAAAACCTTGTGTAAGAAACATTTCTTACATTAAAATAAAAAAAATAATAAATCAATAGAGTAACTTTGAAAAGAAATCTGCTGACATACAGCAATGACAACCAAAGTGGTTAAGATATCTCCCACTAGGCCGGGTAAATATCTACTATTATGAATCAGTTTTCATTTTGTATAAGCTAGGGCACAATAGCATGTTATGGCACTGTCATGTCAGAGAAGGTTGTTACTAATCTAGTTATTATAGACATTTTGAAGTTATAGAATTGCAGATGTCATGCAACAATCTTAGGATAATGGAGTCGAGTAGTTATAGCACTATGGTGAACAGGTATATTAAAAAAACCTTTTTGACATCCTTTTCTGAGTTTCTCAACCCATCATTATATATTCTTACATGATTTCTTGTGTTTTGTCATTAGAAACATTAGAGTTTAAAACCCTTCATCAATGATCCACACAAAAACATTTACCCCATTGCTCATCGGCAACATTTTTGCCCAAGTATGACACCCTCTGCTGATCTGCTAAACCATGCACATCGTATATTGTTCACATCCTGCAGTGTGCGACCAATCTCTCTGGCACATCCTTCTGTGTTCTGTATAGTGTAAGCTCTTCAAAGTTCACAGTTGTATGTTCCTATGCATTTCACAAATCACAGCCCCCTATCTATTTCCTTTTATTTGGTACAGTAATACTTTTTGGTGCAGTACGTCAACTTGCTTAAAATTCGGTGCACTACTACTTTTCACCTCTAATGTTATTTTACTTTTGCTGTTTTCATATTAAAAACTATGCTTTAGGTGAAGAGTAATTATGAATTTAGAATATTACTTTTGATCATTGATTATGGATATGCCTTTGATTTTGGATAATTTATTATTTTTGACCATTTAAATAGCATATACACACATACATAAATATATAGACATGTTTGTCAAATGCATACAACGTGATGATATTAAAATACAGAAGGAATTAACTACAGTACCTGGGCTTTGATCGAGCATCTATGTGTTGGTGAGTTTTGTCCTCTATATTTTTCTTTACCTGAGGAGAAATAAAAAATAATGAATCATTTGATTTACAATATATTTATAAGTGTCCAACTTATATATGATGCCTCTTCTAGTTTAGTTAATTTTGGTATTTCATAGATCAAGCATTTCAAAAAAGAATATCATATCGTCAAACAATTCCAAGAACCATAATTCATAAATGTGTTCAACTTTTCTAGAGATTGCAACATGAATTAGGAAGATTTTAAGTAGATGTATCTGCAGTTAACAAGTTTAAATTCAAGATATATTATTATTCTAATTAGACAACGATGTCAAATCTATGATCATCAGCAGACTTTTTCCTTGATATATAGGGCTTGAAGCCATATTGTTGTACCAATAAAAAATTATCAATGTATAAGTATTAAGACTTCAGTTGATAAGCAAGAAACACCAATGTTCTGTATAGAGTTTTACCAGATATCGTGAACATCTTGTGAATGGTATCACAGTTAAGATAAAGATTTCTCAAAAGTAAAAGGTTCTACGGCTTGACATGATCTTGTCACTATTTATATCATATTGTTACTTTAAATTGTCAAAGTTCATATTTTCTAGATTTAAATATTGAAAACAGAGATTAAATTCTTAGAAGAATGAACTGACAAAAGCAGGAAAATAGTCCATTATAAAATGGGGTTCAGAAGTCTTTTCCCAAATTGCAGGTGCCACTTCACCCTATCCTCATCCTTGTAGTAACTAATTATGGACTCTCTAGTGAGAAACCTTTTCATAGTTCTACAACTATCAATATTATCAACATTCATATTTCTAAAATGGACACAGTACATTTATTTCTACCAACCTGATCAAGGTTCCAAACAAGATGTGGCTGAAATTTAGTCTCAAATGTGAGTGGGCCAACCTAGCAAGAAAAAATTACATGAGAGAATAAATGCATTAAAACAAAGTAAAAATGTCAAAGTCAACACAATTAATCAATGTAAAAGAATTGGAAGCCAAAACACTAAAGAAATCATATTAAAAAAATAGGGAAAGATTCTGAACTCACTGTTTGTCCCTTGTATGCTTTCTCGATAGCCTCACTAGCAGCACTGGCTTTAAGAATAGCATCACTTGAAGCACTAGATTCAACATCATAACCTGATGCACGCCATCTTGGCAGGCCACCATCTAAGACCCAAACTCTATCATGACCAAATACTCGGAACATCCTTTAAGCAGAAAGAAGAGGTATTACTTAAAATATTTAGCAAAATCCATGTTTCCACAATCTACACAATATATTTATGTTCCTTTCTGTAGGACACCAATGCTTACCACCAAACACGAGCTGCACTAAATAACCCTTTTCCATCATAAACAACCAAGTCATCTTTATTCTCTATACCAAGAGCAGAAACAGCAGCAGAAAAAGCTTCCTCAGATGGCAGCATGTGTGGTAACTGATCAATGAATACAAGTTAGCATTCACATATGATAACCCCTTTACTCATATCTATAGAAGAAGAGCAATAAATGTGGGCCATCCTCCATTGAAATGAATGGGCCATGGGAGAAAATTAGGCCACTTGATGCAAAGAGAAATCAAGCGGGAACTGGTGGAATGGTTTGCACAACAGAAGAAAAGACAAAAAAAGAAGGGGATGTTGAGGTTGTTAACAGCATGTTCAGCAGTCACAAGCCGAATGGAGAGAAGTGATTCTGGATTATAACCAAAAGATTCAGGGATCACTGGTATCATGAGATTAGGGTGAAATCCATGTGAATAAAGGGGTGAGAACTGAAGAGCAGGAAATTATTGAGTGAATTGAATTGGGAGGAGTCCTGGAGTTCACTTGTATTTGGAACCCTTGAGTATCTATTTTGCAGCCTTTTTCTTGTTGTTTTGCTCAGTATTACAGATGGCTACCTCTGAAATGTCAGAGCTAGTTTCCACACTTTCCTTTCAATAATACTTAGTTCAATCAACATATTAGCTATAATGGAGAAAATGACTTATATCAAAAAACAGGACATATAGCACGCATGACAGGAACAGACTATAAAACAACCATGTAACCAATAAGATTACTCGTATAACAAGACTTCAAAAAATGAATAACCACAATATTCTAACAAAAAACTATAATTTATAAATAGGAAAGAAAGAGTCCCAAGAATTGAAATAGTAAACTAGTATCCATCAAAAGGAAGTAGAAATAGCATTCAGTCATCATTCTAAGATCCTGAAATTGCGAAATATCATTTGGCAGTTGGAACTGACATGTAGCGAGTAAGGTGATTTCTCTTTCTTCATCTACTTTCTGTAGTATACCACTGAAAGATCAGAATATTACAGACTAGACATGTAAACCTTGTTTACTTATAAGAACAGCTCTAACATAAATGTGCTTGATAAAAATATCAATACAATTGAAATAAATAAAGAGATACTGGATTACTTTTGTAGTTCGATCTGCTATTCCATCCACGTCAAAGAAAAGGGCACCCGGAATGTGAGCAACCTGTTATTGAATTACACAAAAAACACATTAAGTGAAAATGGTAGAAAGAAAAATAAAGTTAAACTTATATAATGAAGTACATAGAAGAGAATATATTCAAGTGATATCTATATCATTCAATTACTCCGAAATTTGAAGCCCTATGAATGTGATTTCCAATAAAATCATGCTGATACCTGATATTCTTGAATTGGATTCCTCTGCTCATCCGGCATGTACCATGAAGCATCCAGTACCTGAAACAAAATTAGAGAATAATCAAGAAAAGTTTAAGTATTTAAATTAATATTCAAATTCAATAGTAAATAAGGATACCATTATATAAAGGCTCCTTTTTTATCAGATCATGCATATGTAGTATGGAGTTTTAAAGAATCAGAAATAAATTCAATCGATGCCAATTGCAGCATATTGTCCATATAAATCCTAGACAGCTTTATAATCACCTAAATAAGTGATTTACTGACTCAGAAGGTACTATAACCAGAATTACAATGTTTGCCAGTTTTAATAGACATCAATTAATAAAATATACTCTTGAAACAATGCCATTCTCCAACCGGAAATACAGTGATTATACCAGTTCCCAGATCTTTAATTACAAAGTTAAAGACCAAATGAACAGGGCACTTTAGTTAGATAATACACATACTGTTTAGTTTGAAAAGAGCTGTTACTAGTGAGATATAGGTTAGGTATGATAGCAGTAGAGATCAGTCAATAAGTAATTAAAAGAATACAGTGAAATTTCATTTTCCAACATATGATAAAACTAGTAAACTGTTTGCTTAATCTGAAAAAAATAGTAACCTTAATACCTTGATATCTGGCACCTTCAGGTTATCATAAAGCCAATCAACAGAAACAACTGGCTCATTTGTTGATACAGATTGTGTAGAATATGCAGCTGTTCTGCCAACTGAGGAAGAAGCCATACAAGGAACCCAACCAGTTGTTTTGATCTTTTGGGATGTAGAGACCGGGACCGTTTGTATACAAAGCCGTTTCTGCAAGTAGAAAGACGAATTTTACAATAATATGTGTGCCAAAATAACGAACAATGCAGAAATAGATTAATGGATTGTACCGATGAAAATTGGTCTTTTGAATAAAAGAGATGAACCAGTCTTCATACTATCATTAATATATAATTGAAAACCTTTTTTCATAAATTACAAATTAAAAAAGCACCCACAAAAAATTAATGCTTGCATTCCAATTGATGAAAAATTGGTAATCTTTTAGTCCAGTTCATAAGACAAAACATTAAAATTCATCCCTACCAGATAGTATTCACTTCAAAAGGAACAAACAAAGACCCAGCCATCCATACCAATGTACTATGAAAAATGTTATTGGGTACTTCAGTTGATACACTTACTTAAACACCAAACACTACAAAATTGAAGTTGAATGAAGCATATCCCATGGCAAGTTGCCACCAAAGCAAATCACCAAAAACAAATCACCTAACTGATCAACAAGAGAGAACATAAACAAAAAAAATTGGACCAAGAAAAATCCCAAAACCCACACTCAAAATTGAAAACTTTAATGAGAAAAACACAACCCTGATACCCACAACCGAATAATCACAAAAGGACCAAATTTTCACGGGCACAAAATGTCCCCTCTCATAATAAGGAGGAAATTAACATTCCTAGGAGTTAAAAAAACACAAATTGAAGGACAGAAATAAGATACCCAAATGAAATTTCAGACAGAAGGGGTGAACTTACACTGAACAAAGAAGAGAGAAACTGTGACTGGTGAGTGAGTAACGACGAAGAGTGGATCAATCGATGACCCGAAAACAATTTTGTGAAAAGGGTCGAAGCCATTTTGATCAACGACCATAAAAAAGAGTGGTCTCGAATAAACCGAACGGTCACAGATTGCGACAAAAGATAAAACAAAAATAACAATGAGGGACACTTGAGTGTGTCTGCGTTATGCAGTTTCCCTGTTCAGGGTATCTTTTTGTGCAGCTAAAGGTATCACTGCCACTGCTCATGAATGCTTAAGCAATATTTTATAGAAATTCTATTTTACTGAAATTGTGGTTTTACTGAAATTTCACTGTTTTTTAGATGTTTTTATTTTATTCATAAAAATTTAATTCAAGAGTTTATCTAAAGGAATCTTAAAAGTTACACGGTCAATTTAATATTGTATGAATAAATATAGGAATATTATTATTCTAGTTTTTTTTTTGTTTTTTTAAAAAAAAGTGAAAATAGGTAGATATATAGAGCTTGAATTGGTCATCAATCCCATGTTTAGGAAATTTATAGTAACTTATTTCAATATGAAGTATATATGTATTTATAAATATGAATTGAACAAGGGTTGAATATCCTAAGATGAAAATTGATGATTCGTTATAGTGGCATAACGCATCAAATAGAGGATTTTGTAATTTTAAAGTTGAAGGATTAAGCTCTGTAGTAAGTAATGGTTAATTCTTTAGTTTTTTTTTTTTTAGTTTATTGTGTATAAGTGAGTTCTAGGTTTATTTGGAATCACTTAACACAGACTTATATGAATTTCTAAACATTTTAATTTAAATAACTAATTCAAATTGATTTACTATATGCAATTCAAATTAGAGTTCTAACTAAATAATAATAATATATTCCCAAAGATTATAGTTATTATATAATTAAAAGAATTTTATCAAATAAAAAAATCAATTATATCTCAAAATCATTGAAATGTGAATATTTAGAACCAAATTTATACTAAATAATTAAGAGTCCAACCATAAAATTAACCTAAAAAAATTATAAATCAATAAAGTATAAAAAAATTAAATTGCATTATTGGAAAAGAAAAAAAAATCATGGGCTATTGAATGTAAAAATAAATGTTAAGATTTAATGCCTATATTTATATAGACTTATTAGACCATCTGTCAATAGATAATTTTGATGATAATAAATATGAATAAGTATTTGAGTTTATATATATTTTATTTATTATCTTTCTAACACGTGTCTATGAAATTGAAATATAATTTTATTTCATTAAAATTTTCTTATAATTATATCCACGTGCATCTAATATTAAGATGTGTAATCAAATATGAAAAATTATAAATCTTTGTTATAAATAAAATCAAATATATCTTATATAAGTTTATTTACATGAATCAATGGTAACAACTACAATCAACTGTCAACACACTATTTTATATATGATAAAATAGAAGTCTAACAATGTTCAAAAATATTTTGAAAGAATATATTGATATGAAACTCAAATAGAATCTCAACAACATAATTAAATCAAATATTTTTATTATATTTCTTTATTTAAAAATTTCATTCAAATACAATCTTCATGAAAAACAAGTGAAATATATATATAAAAAAAAAATAAGATTAAAAGTGTGTATTACTTTTTTTTACAATTATTAACAAAAAACCATTAATGATGTGGTGAAAAAGATATTTTAAGTCCAATGATAGATCCGATGCAATTTTGATTGATAAACTCTTTATCAAAAATATTTTCACGTAAAAAAAAAAATCAGAAAAAGTTCCAACACACCATACCAATCGTGTAAAGATCGCAAAATTTAAAGTGAACTTAATATTCCATTGTGAAGTTTTTAGAAGTAACACAACTATTGTGTTTAGATTAATCGTCGCTAAATTAACGATTGAAAATTCTCCGTTCTCAAATCTTCTTTAACTTCCTGTCAAATTGTCTGTCTCGTCTATAGTTTTTTTTTTTTTTATTACTTTTTCACTAATGTGAAAATATTTGTCACCTCAAAAATTACACAAAAGTCAATAATTTTGTTTCGAGATTACTCACGTACAAATATTTTTAAAATAAAAAATAACTTCAGTCATTTACATGTTAACCAAGCAAGAAGAAATTATATATTGAATATTATTGACAAAGTTTTCGAAGATATAATTTAATAACCACGAATTAAATAAAGACTATCAAAAAAGTTTTAATAAAATTAAATGCAATTTAAACATTAACTTTATAATTAAGACAAAATGAAATAATTGTTGCAGGTCCACTTAGAAAGTTTGTCCATAAACTAAAGTTTAATAATTATGTTTTAATTTATTTAATAAAAATAGTATATGGTGTTTCAGCATATTAAACTATAATATGATATGTAACACGTCGCCTTACGTTACCAATAAAACAATCATAATAAAGTGTAATAGAGAAATGGTCACTATTTATTGATTTATTTTAACATAAATGTAATATAATTATAGTGTAATAGAAAAATGGTCACTATTTATTGATTTATTTTAATATAAATGTATATAATTATTTTTCTTTAGCGGTAAAGAATTAGCGAGAGTTGAATAATTTGTACTCTTGAATGATATGTACCTGTAAAAGGTTTTTTGATATTAAAGTACTTGAAAATCGGAGTAAAGTGGTGAAATTGGATAAAGACATACATTTTTTCTTGAGTAGAAGATCTTTATTTATAGAAGTCAAACATACTATAGCACTAATATGACTAAATGACCCTATTTAGGCTTTGAATCATTATTATTAAAGTGACAAGATGTTTGATGTGACAGTGTTTCAATATTTGATTACTTTGTTGTTAACTTAAGAGTGTTCGGTCTTATTCAGAATTGAGAATTACTCGACCCACATCGCTCTCAACTGAGAGGGTCTTAGTCACATAATACATTTGCCCCCAATCTTGAAGAGGCATCTCCACAAGAGATTCATATATAGGTGACGAGGGTTTTTTGGGAAAACATTCTAGATGGATTAACAAGGATTGATAACTCCTCGTTCATGAGTGCATCGTTCTCAGCCATAACGCGAACTAGTGTCACGACTTTAATCATTATTGTCATAATGACAAAATGTTTTGAGGTGAGATTGTCTTAGCATTCTATTTGCCTAGTTGTCATTGGCATAGTCACTTTAGACCAAGATGATTTAGGTCCATAGTACACTTGCCCCCAATCTCGAAGAGGTATCTGCCCGAGATTAAACATTTTGGGGAACAAGGTTTTCTTTGGGAAAACCTACAACATGATTAAATTTGAATTTAACTTATCGGTTTTGAATGCACCACTCTTGGTTATAACATGAACCGGTGTCAAGAAGAGGTGTGGAGATATGAAAAAGTTTCATTAGTGCTGATGTAAGCATTGGCATTGAGATTTGTGCTGGTTGAATCCAACGGTTGAGAGACAAAGAATCACACATTTTCATTCGTCACCTTTGAATTCCTATAAATAGGGGTTTGATATGCTTTTGGTCCCCACACGCCTTCTTGAATTTTGTTCGATATCTGACATCTGAGAGCTTTCGTAGTGGTTAGGTGCAGAGCGTTCATTCCTTGAGTTAACCATGTCTTCCTTGTCTAGCTTTTCCAAGTCTACGGGTAGTACATCTTCTAGTGGTTCTACTGAGTCAGTTGGGATGGGGGATACTACCTCGAGCTCAGAGGTTCAATTAGTTAGGACAGATCAACCTGGTAGGGTTGAGGAGTTACCGGCCGAGATCACAGAGTCTGACCTTCCACATAGGACTGGGTATGAGTGGGGGAGTTCTCATGTGAGTCACCAATTTTTGAAATATAGGTGGTCATCCATGGTCGAGTCGTATGTGACAAACGTGACCATGCTTTCTGAGTTATTAAAAGCTGTGATTATATATCCAATATTGGACAACACTTAGGTGTCACCTATACAAGTTGTGCCAAAGAAATATGGACTAACTGTGAGGCAGAATAAGGACAGGGAGTTGGTGCCAACAAGAGAGACCAACAAATAGAGGGTTTGTATTGACAATTGCAAGTTGAACTAGGCTACTTGGAAGGATAATTTTGCACTATCATTAATTAATCAAGTGCTGGAAAAGCTGGCAGCTAAATCATTTTATTGTTTTCTTGATAGCTTTTCTAGATATTTGCGTATTCATATAACACCTTTTAGCATCTATCTAGGATGTTATTTAGATTATGTAATGCACCTACTACATTTCAAAAATGTATGTCAAGTATTTTTTTCTGAACTTATTGAGTAGTGCATGGAGGTTTTTATGGATGACTTCACTGTGTATGGATTTTCATTTAATGACTGTTTGATAAATACGGAGAAAGTTTTAAAGAAATTTATAGAAACTGATCTTATTTTAAACTTTGAGAAATGCCATTTTATGGTAAGAAAAGGAATAGTTTTGGGACATTTGATATCTGAGAAGGGAATACAAGTGGACAAAGCCAAGATTAATGTTGTTTCATCCCTGCCTAACCCCTCTATTGTGAGGGAAGTTCACTCATTTTTATAAAAGGTTTGTATAGGGCTTTAGTCAGATTGCATTGCCATTGTCCAAATTGTTGTAGAAAGAAAAGGCTTTTATTTTGATGAAGATTGCAGTAGGGCATTTAAGAAGTTAAAGGAGAAACTTACTACTGCACTAATCCTACAACCTCCAAACTGGCAGTTTCCATTTGAGCTTATGTGCGATACTTGACTATGCATTGTGGGTTCTGTTGTCCCAAGGGTAAATAAATGTCCACATGTTATTGCTTATGCTTCAAGAACATTAGATGAAGCTCAAATTAATTACATAACCACTAAGAAAAAGTTGTTTGCCATAGTTATTGTTGAAGATAAATTTTGTTCACATTTGTTAAGCTCAAAAATCACTGTTTTTATTGACCATTCTGTACTGAAATTTTTTCTAAAAAAATCTGACACAAAGCTTAGACTGTTGAGGTGGATGTTACTCCTACAAGAGTTCGATTTAGACATTAAGGATAGGAGTGGTGTGCAAAATCAGGTAGCTGATCATTTAAGTATGATAAAAAGTAAGGGAGATGAAATTCCAATTTCTGATAAATTTCCTAACGATTTCTTGTATGTTGAGAATTTCGTAAATAATTCCAATTTCTGATAAATTTCCTAATGATTTTTTGTATAATGTGAATGTTGTAAATGATATACCATGGTATGATGATATAGTCAATTATTTAGTTTCTACTACTGTTGTGCCTAAAATTTTTTCAAAATCCCAAGCTAATAACTTGAAATCTTATGCAAAGTATTACTTTTGGGATGATCCTTATTTATGGAGATTTCTACTGATGAAGTAATTAGAAGGTGTGTGAGTGAACATGACATTCCCCATATTCTTGATTGTTGCCATAATTTTGCTGTAAGAGGTCATTTTGGACCCCAAAGAACTGCTAGGAAGGCATTAGATAGTGGGTTTTTTTAAAGATGCATATGTTTTTGTGTCTAAGTGTGAGAATTGTCAAAGAGCTAGTGGGAACATCACTAAAAAAATGAAATCCCCAGTAGCCATTGGTTTTCTGTGAATTTTTTTATGTGTGGGGAATATATTTTATGGGTCCTCTGCCTAACTCTTTTAAATTGTGTTATATCTTATTGGCTGTTGACTATGTATCTAGATGAGTAGATCTAAAAACTACAAAGAATAATGACTCCAAAACTATTTCTAAGTTTCTCACGACTAACATTTTTTGTAGGTTTGGAGAGCTAAAAGTTGTAATCAGTGACCAAGGAAGTCATTTTTGCAACAAGATCATTGTTGTCCTGCTTCAGAAATATGGAGTTAATCACAGAGTTCTACACCTTACCATCCACAAATAAAAGGGCACACAAGGTTTTCCACAGAGAAGTGAAGAAACTGTTACAAAAATTGATCCATCCAAATAAAAACGATTGGAGTGAATATTTGGATGAAACATTCTGGGCTCAAAGAACAACATATAGAACACTACTGGGGATGTCACCTTTTAGGGTAGGTTTTGGAAAACCATGTCACTTACCCATGGAGATATAACATAAGGCCTACTAGGCTATTAAGAGATGTAATATGCTACTAAATTTATTAGTGGTAGTGAGAGATGTGAGGAGTGTGAGGTTTCTTGCAAATTTGGCTCATGTTTGTTGGAACGTTACACTGCCACTGTGGTGGTTAGTAAACACCACGTCGGTTTGAGCCTCATAACCGACGTGGTGTATGCCGCGCCAAGTTTTAATTTTAAAATTTTGAATTTTGAATTTTACTGTCATTTCTATGACGGTTTTTAGGTGTAACCGACATTGGATAAAGAACTCGACGTCGATTTTGGTGGAACCGATGTAAATTATATTCAATTATTTACAAAAATACCATCGTATTTTTGGTTACGTCAGTTTGGCTGTGCTTATACCGAGACGTTTCTACTAGTGAAAACAACAATTAGTTCTATGGATAAATGTTCTTCCCTAAATTTACAAACAGATATTATGACAGAATGAATCTTTATTGTTAATTATTAATGACCATACATGTCAATAATTATTGACTGACTAATTTATCGAAAAGTGATCTTATTTTCCTCTAAATTTATTAAAAAAAATTATCGACAATTCGCTAATTTGCAACCAAATAGAGTAATGCAAGGAAACAATTGAGATATTGACAAACGAGGAAAATGTTAACCTGGTTATGCAAGCAGATAAAAATGAATTGAGATATTGAAAAAAATTGTTTGACTTTGAGAACCCTTTTAAAGAATTTATGGAAGAGGGAAATTCAATTTAAAAATAATTTAAAATCCTTTTCGTTCCCAAATTCTCATTGTAATCTTAACAATTGAAACATAATATATTTAAAGTGTGTTTATACCCATATTTATTTTTAAATTAGAAGAGAAAGATTTTCTCTAAAAAGTTTTTGAAAATTTTACTACGCAAAGCGTGCCAAAAAAATATCATGTGCAATTAAAACTAATCGAATGACTACCATTATGTAGAAACTTATTGTGAGTGAGAAAAAAACCACATCCTATCCTCTTCAGAAAAGAAAACAACATTACACATGGTGTCGATTAGACCATATACGTTTCAGTATTATAGGAATATTGTGTACTTTCAACCGCAACTAATGTGACTTCCCAAAACTATAGCTTAGATAATGTAAAAACAAATCTGTCTTATAAGTTGTTAGATTAGCAATTTAATAATATTCAGTCGCTAAAGAAAAGAAAATAAAATAAGATAAAAATTTCTTATGAAATCTTCTCAAATTTTTTTTATCAAAAGAATATATAATATAAGAGACATAAATAAATGTTTCAATCTTTTTATATCTGCTCAGTTTTTATACAGTCAAATAGTCAGGATCACTACCTTTCTTATTATGCAATCAGTCAAACAAAATACACATTATGTTGATCAATGGCTACCTACTAAAGTAAACTCCAAGTATTGGAAAAGTCAAAGTTTTCATTCGCCTAATAGATAAATCATTTCTTTCTCTCTATCAACCCTCTCAAAAGGTAGTTTATAAGAGAATGACTCTTCAAATTATATGTGATTGTAGACATTCTCTTTGTTATAGTATGGAAATTGCTCGAGAAGGAAAATATTCGTTGTCAAGAAATCATTTATTTCACTAATGTTAAAATATGAAAGGATCTCGAGACATCTCACAAAAAGAATTTCAAAAAATTCAAGATAATTCATCCCATTACTTATTATTTAAGAAAGTTATTTTTCTCGAGACTTTAAATCGATCCCAACCACATGAAGTAAATGATTTTGATGAATTATTCACAAAAAGTAGTGACACAAGGAGATCGAAGTGGAAGTTATAAGAAGAATATTTTGAGGATTGCAAAAAGGTAAGAAACATTTTGAGAATATTTATCGTCGAGCCCCGAACCGATATTGACCTAGGAGACGTTGAAAATAATGTCGGTTAAACAATCGACGTCATGTAGTCCATCACCACGTCGGTTTAAACAAGGCAACCGACCTCATGTAATCCACTACAATGTCAGTTTGGACAAGGAAAACGACATGGTGCTTTGCTGAAATCCACAACACCACGTCGGTTGTTTGGCTAAAACTGACGTAGTGGACAACACCACGTCGGTTTTAGCCTAACAACCGATGTGGTATTGTCATTTTTAAAAAAAAATTATAAATTGATAAATCTCTAATCGATACAAAAAAATACCACAAAAGAGTTTAGAATTTTTTAGCAAGTGTAGATATGTGAAATCAAAGGCTACAATCAAAAAAATAGATAAAAAATAAAAAATAAATGAAAAAGAAACCCTAAATGATAGAATTTTGGAATTTTCGGAGGTCCAACCGCCTGCCGCAGTTGGCCAGGGGCTTCGTTACCCCATTTCGAGCAACTTTAATTTTTGGAGCGTCTCAATCCGAGCTCTCTATCAAAAGTTATGACTATTTGAAGTTTTTTGGTCCAAAAATTTTTGAAACCTTAAATCTATGATACAAACATCCAGAAAACATTATAAGCATACAAAGATAAGAAAACATACCTCTTGTAGACAGTGAGGGAAAAACCAGTGAACGAAAATCGACCCAAACGAAATACCAAAACCAAAGAATGTAAAAATGGAGTGAATGAAACCATAAAAGACAATGAGAGCAAAGGAGGAGAACAACACGCGAGGGAGAACACCACATACCAGTGAGAACATGAGCAAGAAAGCGAGACATAATGCAAGAGAGAATGCGTGAGAGAGAAAATGACAATGTGAGCAAGAGAGAACTATGAAGAAGCAACGCGCACAAGAGTGAAAATGAGGGAGAGAGGCAAAGATTGTAAGAGTAAAAATAGTGTGGCTGAGTTAAAACAGGCAGAACCATGTCGGTTAGAAGCCCTAAAACTGACATGAGGGGAACCTTAGTTTTTCCCAATTTTTTCCAATGTTATCAGAGTGACCATGACGTTGGTTGGACTACCAGAACCGACGTCATGGTAAAAAACACCACATCGATTTAAAGCTCCTAATCGATGTGGTGACTCACCCGCCATTTGAAAATTTTAAAATTTTGAATTTTTACTTTTTACTCATATATCCATGACGGTTTTTTTGTTTAACCGATGTTGTGTGCACATCACAAAGTCGGTTTTTGTCTAACCGATGTTATAGATGCTCATTTATTTACAAAAGTGTCACCGCATTTTTGACAACGTTGTTTTTGCTTTTAACCGTCTTCATACTGCAAACGTTAAATCCCCTTTTTCTACTAGTGTATGGCTAATATTATAATATTACATGACATTATTTTTAGTTTACGTGATATCTCCAACATATGCCCTCACACTGAGATTAGATACTTATGATTGATTTAATAAGAGACCAATAAAGGTGGTAGAATAACACTACACTTATATATTATACTTTGGTCATATCTCTAGTTAATGTAGAATCTCTAATATATATATTCTCTCACGCAGAAGACATCAAACGTGGGAATAAAGAAGACTCAATAACAAGTGGCATGATAGGCAAAACTAATCTCAATTAGGATACACTCTTAATGACTCATATATCAAATCAAGAGAAAGAGAAATAAAATAATTCATTGAATTAAAAATTATCTTATTCATAGGAAGCGGAGACTATACATAATAACAAACATATTAACAAGTTCAAAAAAACTGAAACAAAATAATTGATTATATAATATATATAATATCTAATTAAATTATATTCTAATATAATAAAGTAGTATCGTTTAAGTCCAACACAACCTTACAAAACCAGTCAAAAAAATAAAATTACATTCCACTTATACATTATAATATAACCTTATTCATTCTAAATGGCAACTTCAACATATATTATAATTATATAAATAAAATTTGATATTGAAAGACAAAAATACACATTTGTTATAAAAAAGATTTGAAAATGTTTACCTTGATAGTCATTGTTAGAAACCAATAATTAACATAAATATTTTGACCTAAAACCACATTAAAGTTGTTAGTATTTATGTATAACGAACATTGAATCGGTTCTAGTATCAAGCTCACTTAAAAATCAAAGTTCTTAGCCACACATCTAAATCCTTAAAGTAATCACTAAAGAAAAAAATAATGATACTTTAAACTCTTATTTTATTATTTCACTTTCTCGAAGGATAAAAATACCATAACCAAAGTTTATTTTTTACATAGCATTTTATAAAGAACAAGCATACCAATCCTACTACTTGAGAGAAACCATACGTTATACATTTTTTTTTTCTTTGTTTTACACACTCATATTATATCATATATATATATTATTTTAAACTTTAGAGCAATCAGTAGGAAGAAAAGAAACTTTCTTCCCCTCGAGATCATACTCCACTTGAAAATCAAACTGTGAAAAACTTCCGAAAATGGAAATTCCGGTCAGTGGGCTTGGCGCTATCGCCAAGCAAAGCATGTTTCTATCTGAGAGCTTAACAAACAGGTTTTTAGGTTTCAGCGAAACAGTAGCTCCTCCGCTGAACTGAAAGGCAATTGCAGGAGAAGTGAAGTTAGCACGATATGGGAAACAAAAGCGTAACGGGGACGGAATATCTTGCACCAACTGAACGCCAAGGGTTTCTTGCAACGAAGCCGCGAAATTGTTGTAAAAGGTTTGCTCCAGATACGTCAACGTCGTGCCCGAATCAATAACCACGTTGCCGTCAGTGCGACCCGTTGGCACCGTCTTTTTTTCAATGGTCACGGATTCAAGGTTGAGAAAATAAAAGTGGGGTAACGACGGTTTGATTATCATCGGAGTGGACACAACCCCGTTTCCCGTTATTACTGCTTCGTTCCCGAATTTCAACTTGCTGGTGGAGGTTGAGCTGAAAGGAAGCAAACAGTAGGAGAATTTGCGACCGATTTGGCCACCGATTTGTGAAACCAACGACAAGGGTCCAGCTCCAAGACCCACTATTCCAGTGACTTTGTCGCTGGAATAAGCAGTGAAGTTGTTGTACAATCCACATCCGAAGATAGAGTTAGGAAAAGCAACAGTTTGTCCTCCACCTTGGGAATCAAAACTTAGGGTTTCCATACTCAAAAGCCCTGCGCTCAATGAACTGTCACCGTATTCGTATGCGTAGATGCATTCACCCCTCTTTCCACAAAGACGTTGGCCAGTGGGGAGTAACGTGCATGGTTGTGAGACACACGTGCTAGGCGTGAACGTGGAAGATTTGAGTGGTTCAAACAATGGGGTGTTTTGGGGAAAACAACGGGCACAAGGGGAACATTGAACCCAAATGAGATCACTCCCTGTGTCTGCAACAGCAAGCCTTTCGATGGGAGGAGTGCCAATGTAAAATCTCATTAGGTATTCACCTTTGTCAGGGATCAAAACTGATTGTGGTAGTTTGTTGTTTTGATCTAGGAAGTTAGCAACTCGGTTTAGTCGAGAACTGGAGCGTAGGGCAGCGTTTATGATGCGCTGTGATGGGGTGAGGGAAGGGTTGTAGAAGGGTGAGAGTGGCGAGTCACGGTGGATAAGGTCGATGGTGAATCCACTAGGGCTTTCATTGGCTTCTGTAGGGATGAGAGAAGAAACGGAGTAGAAGGCTAAACAGAAGAATAGAAGAGGATTCATGTTGAGCAAAATTGAATACACACTAACTCAGAAGTGAAGGATGGAGGAGGGAGCATGTTGGTATGCCTCTATTAATATATTTTTGAGTTTTGCATGAGTTAGGAGTGTTTTAAAAACTCTTAATCTCAGTGACACTTGGTTCCTTTGGAAAAGGTAAATGTCTGTTTGGAAGGTTCCTAACGGTAATAAATGTCTTTTTGGAAGGTTCCTAACGGTAATAAAGAACACATACTTATTTCTACATGTCTGATTGGATCAACTTGTGCGAACAATGGTTTTCTGTTTCAGCGAAGAGACCAAATGAGATATTGTCCGATGATGATGCGAAATGGTTTTTGGTCTCAACAAGGGGACGTAAAATCAACAAAGTTTTCTGTAATGGATATGCCTCGTTTTCGGTATCCAAAGGTTATATAGTTTTGAATTCTCTAATATAAAGGGTTATATGTGTTGTTTTCTTGTTACGAGATGTGGATGTTTTTTTTTCTTGTTGGTGCAATTTTGAACTCTAATGTCCTAAATAAGTAATTTTTTTTATTTTATAAATAGATAAGTCCGTCTTACACGATTTTATTATAAAAAAGTTTTTGTTAACATGTTTATGTAAAAAAAGTAAAAAACATCTTAAAAAGATTGATCACTCAACAAGACCTTGAGGTGTAGTTGATACTATCGTTGTTGAAGTAGGAGGTGCACTAGTTTGTGGTGTCTGTTGTTCAGTATATTACATCGTCCATATCCAAAAATAATTATTAAAAATGATTATGATATTACAAAATAAATATTAAATATTCATACTATTTTATCTTAAAATTTTGAGCTATTGTTGGTCAAGTTACTTAAAATTCCATCACTCCTAGAGTTGTTTCTGGTTCTTCTAGCATTACGAACTCCCCAACAGCCACCTTCCCATTTAGAAACTATGTTTTGTGACATAAAACCTAAAATAATATTATAAAAGACCAAAAAGGATTTAGAACCTTCAAAATGAAATTAATTAAATACATGAACTAGGTGTTTATTATCATGTATACTAACCTTTAGTATCATGGCGTCACCTTGTGAAACTCTTGCAAATCTAAACCCTTAACAAAATTTGGCAAAGTTTAGAATTGAAATTATAATATTAACCCTTTAATATATGATAAAACATTAAATATATTAGGCTACCTGGTAGCAGTGGTGCATTTTCAATCACTTGGAGCAGATCAAAATTAATTCCTTTAATTAAAGTTTATTTGGAGATTATCATTTTGAGATTTTGTCCATTTCACCTCCTACATCTACCAACGTCGATATTCCCTCAAATCTAGTAAATCTAGTATGTATTTCAAGTATTTTATTCATATATATTACACACAAGTATTCCATAGACTTATTAAAATTTTGGTTTATTTTTAAATCCTTTTCCACGTATCGATACGTGTTCACTTAGCCCATTTGTGATTTTGTACCAAATGTCAAATGCTAGAAGCATTCAGGAAATCAAACTAAAACACACTAGTCAACTTTTCGAACGAAAAAATAAAGTAAAACCTAAGCAACAATCTTATCCGATTTAAAAATTTATGAAACAAAATCACCAAGGTTTTCACAGGTAGAGTTCAAGAACAGAGGGGGAAGATAGAGTACCAAGAACAACAAGCAGTTGACGATTGCCATCAATAGGAAAATGTTCGAATATGAGAATTTTCAATAAATCCTTACCCCCATCCATAGTTGGATTAGCTCCCTGCTGGCACAAACAATCTAAAAGCAAACTTTACAGTAACATATTAATAGCAAGAAACTCCAAAAGATAATATCTAATTTTTTTGAATTTCTTCTGAAAAAAAAATGAAACCCTTATACGAAACACAAAGACAGATAAACATTCTAATAAGAGACGTCGTTGTCACAATCACAACAGGACGATAAAAAAAAATATTTTTTAAAATATATTTATTTAGAGACTTAGAATTGCCATCATAGCTTTTTAAGAAAAATCACGGAAAAATAAAAAATAAAATAGTCTGCAAATCAAAATAAAGGTTCGGGAGTCAGTTAAGTGTAGAGAAGGTATTATCACCTCTTAACGCCAGTTCTAAGACGATACCTTTAATCAAATAGATAGAAATAAGTATGATTTTTTTAAATATTATTTTCCCCAAATAAAATATAATCACATATAAGAATGCTTACAAATACAAAACAAATAAATAAAGAAAATATTTTATTATTTTTATTTGGACCCGACAAGACTTGACCTTGGTCCTACGTATCTCTATACATGATAGAAAATTAGAAAATTAGGGTACACATAGTTCTATTTTGAAATTTTGTTTGGTGATATTTGATATTTTAATTTTGTGAAAATTTTATATTTTTTATTATTTTTTAATTTGAAAAACTATGTTTTTTATATTTTTTTATATTTCATTTTTAAAAAACTGTTTTATATTTTTAATTTTCAACACTGTTTTGTTTATACTATTAAAAAAAAATTTAAAACCATTTTACATATTTTCAGCACTGTAATTCTTGTTGTCTCTGTGTTTTTTTCGTGTGCCTATCCACTTGCTCACTATATATATTTATACTAATTCTAGTCAACCCACCCTAAATTCAAATTTTAAACCCATTAATTCCTAATCATTCCCGCTTAATTATAATTTGTGAACTGCCAATTGATTATTCATTTTAATTCAGATTCAAATCTATTAATTTCTAATTATCCCCACTTATGACATTAATTGACTGTTAAATCCCAAGGACGAACATAGACTGAAAAATGGGCAGAATTGTACTGTTGTTGCTGTTATGGCATCATAACCTCCCATACATATAATCAAATTCGAAAATAAATGAATATGGGGAATAAATGGGGAATATTGGAGGTAATGTGGCTGAAATATTTTATTATTAATTTTTTTTTTGTTTTTGTCATTTTTACACTTATTGAAAGTGACCTAAATAACACAACAATAGAAATAGATACTTAAACCTTTTTTTTGTTTTATTTTAATATTACTATTATTATTATTATTATTATTTTGAAATATATATTTATATTTTTTTACTTTTCGAAAAAATAAAACAAATCATCTAATGTAAAAAAAATCTAATTACTATTTTAGAACATTAACCAAATGGAGCCTGTAAAATAAGAAGGATGAGCATAATAATTCAAAAGAAAACGCACCAATTATTAGTATATCAACATTTAATTGAAAATCATCAGCATTTAATCACTATTAAGCAGAATCATCAGAATAATAATCACATCTACTGTTCACATTTCTAATATTTCTATAATTCTTGAGTTTATTTTTAATTAATATTCATATCATTAATGGGCATCAGAAAAGGCAAAGTAGAAAGAGAGAAAATGTGACATGGCAACACTTTAATGCCAATTTTATTTTTATTATTATTTTTTTTAACAAATTATTAATGGACTGATTTTCTTTACTTTTTTTTTCCTTTTTACGAATTTTATTTAAAACTTTATTCATAAAATAGAATGAAACCAAAACTCTTTTTTTTTTTCTTTTACTTTTATTTACCCGGACGAAATAGGGTGTTGACAGTTGCCCGCTCCTTACTTAAATTTTACCAAATGATCTGAACTTATGAAGTTCATATTATCTGAGTAAAAGATAACTAAGGACAAAACCACTAATTTCGTTCGGGTCTGAAAATAAAAGACAACAAGACAATAAAAAATAAATGTATAGATAGAGGTCGAGACCTTGTACTGAGATGAGAGGGTCGCCTAAAACTGACCTTGTACTGAGACGAGAGGGTCGTACTAAGACGAGAGGCTCGTAAATTTTGGATTGAGCTGACCTTATGCTGAGACGAGAGAGTTGTTGTTCTTCATTTTGACCTTGTACTTAGTCTAGACGGTTGTAAATTTTGGATTGAACTGACCTTGTACTGAGACGAGATGGTCGTTGTTTTTCATTTTGACCTTGTACTGAGATGAGAGGGTCGTAAATTTTGGATTGAACTGACCTTGTACTGAGACGAGAGGGTCGTAAATTTTGAATAAATCTTTGGATAATGTTACTAAGATTACATATGTGTTGTAAAATGTGGAGATACGACATTGAGTCCTTTCTCTAATAATATCTTTTGTTGATTTACATGAAGTTTGATTTTCCTTGTTGAAAGGTGTATGTTAGATGCACGACAATGCGTGATTTTCCTTTTTATTTGTTCTTTCTGGAGAATGCATTTGTGGATGCATGCAACTTTTGATTGAATATGAATTTTAATTTTGTTCCGTTTTAGCAAAATGCATATAAGAATGCATGAATTTTTTTTTTGCTTGATGCATTTATGTATGCATGAAATTTTTGATTGAATATGAATTTTTGAAAATTGCATGTTTCAATGCATGAAACTTTACATAAATGTGAATTTCTTGATTTAGATTAAAATGCATACTTTGAATGCATGCAATTTGACTTTTTTTCTTTGTTCTTTTTGAAGCATACATATATGATTGCATGATTTTTCTTTTGTTTTATTATTTTTGAAGAATGCATATATGAATGCATGAAATTATATTTTTGATTTTTATTTTCTTTCATTTTCAATGCTAATGTATGTACACAATTTTGAATGATTTTAGAAATGATGAGTTTTTTTCAATGAATTTTCAAAGACAATGTTTAAAAAAGATATGTACAAATTTTTCAACTGAGAAGGTGTGTGCAAAAGATATTTCCAATGAATTTCAAACGTTTTAAAATTTATGCAGAGAGAAATATTTTTCAATGATTTCTTCCAATGTTCATTCAAAACGTATATACAAAGATATATATATATATATATATATATATATTAAAAAATATTTTTCAATGATTTTTTTTATTTGTTTAAATGTGTATGTACAAAGAATTAAAGAAAACTCTCAAGAATCTGTACAAACGTCAAAGTGAAAATATGTACAAGAGTTTTTGTTTGATTTTTTTTCAAAAGTATGTGTAAAATGTGTTTCTTTGATTTTTTTTTCAAAAAAATACACTCGAAAATATTTGTACTTTTTATCCAAAAGGTTTTCAATGCAGAATCAGATGTTCCTTGTAAAATTGAATTCATTGGATGTTAACTATTTCTCAAAAATCTCATAAAGTTGAAGCATATGCCCATAAAGATAATCACTAGCTTTCTGTTTAGAAACACGGTTTTGATGTATGCTTGAACCCTCCGACAAAAGGTAAGTGTGTAGAGAGTTTGAGGTATTTGAAAGATATTGGGGGTGCCAATCTTCTGACAGGGCTACCCCAATTTAGGTGCTCCAGCTTTGGTAAACCAGACTTTAGATTTGAATGAAAGCACAATTGTTTCTAATAGGGAATGACTTTATAACGAAATCTCATCCAAATCGCTCTAGTTGCGCAGGCAAAGGTAATGATATGGTATGTGTGAAGGATTGACTACTTCTGTGAAAGTGGGATAGCAAAGGTATGAAAGAAACCGGATTACCCCCAAGGGTGATGAAAGATTAGCTATTTTTTGAGGTAGGAATGGGGTAGCAAGGGTATGTAGGGAACCAAATTGCTCCAATTGGTGATTAAAGATTAGCTACTTTTTTGTGAGGTAGGAATGGGGTATCAAGGGTATGTAGTAAACCAGATTACTCCAATTGGTGTTGTATCCTCAATCAATTTGTAGAATGACCAAAACTTTAGTCTAATAGAGGCACTCTGATAAATTTTTCTTTTTCCATTTTACTTTTTTTTTCTATTTTCTTAACACGTATTATCGATCACATCATCTTGTTACAAAGTTAATCCTTATAAAAATCATTGCAATCATTCAACAATGAATATGAACTTTATTGGGCTTGTAACGTGGCCAGGGGTAAATAGGGTTGTGAAGAAAATGATATAAAGGCTCAAAAATTATATTGGGGTTTTATATTTAAACGAGGATCATCACCTAAATGTTGTAATCAACCAAGGTCATATTCCATGAGCTTTTTATATAACATTCCTTTCCTCTATTTTATTTCCTTAAAGAGCACCTGTTGTAGACTCTTCTTGACGAACTTTTGAGAATATCTCTTTTTTCCTTTCTCTTTCTCTTTCCTTTTCATTTTTTCAGTTTTTCCTTTCTTTTCTCTCATATTGTCCTTCTCTTGAGAAGCTTGCAATGTACTCCTTGCCTGATGTGCATTTTCCTTTAAGCTTTAGGAACTTCTGATAATACTCCTTTCTTGTTTTTTTTTTTATGAATTTCTTCTATCGAAACCTTAGGCTGAACTTCAAATTGTTGATTATCCTCATTAGGGGTATTTGAAAGAAAAAATTTGTTTTGGCTCAAAGAGGGTGCAAAGGATTTGTAAAAGTGTTTAGGATGAAGAAACATGGCCATATATCACTTCGAATCATGATTGCTTAATCTTCAAAAAGATTAACAGTGAAACAAAATTTAATGATTTCCACACATGTTTTTTTTACCTTTTTTTATATTTTTTCCTTGTCCTATCTTTTGCTTAGATTGCCCTTGTGGGTTTTCAATCTAACGAACTTTTATTTTTTTATTTATTTTGAACGCCTCTGAAGACAAGACAAAGAAACAATCTTTTCGTTACACTAGTAGAAAAAAAACATTTAATTGCGGTTCTGGAACCGCGGTAGACCGAACCGCATTAAAAAGTACTAAAGCTACCACCGCGGTTGAATAACTGCACTGGAAAGTGCAACATACAAATGCGGTTGTTTGTTACAACCATGTTTGTATGTCTCGTTTTTTTTTTAAAAAAAAATAGCAACTGCATCATCTCCCCCATTTTGTTCCCTCTGTTGCCACCTTCAGCGGTGCTCTTTAGTATCAACGACGGTGGACTAATTCCCGCATCACTGTTCTCGTTCACTAAAACCTCTTTGAAATACTCTACAAGAACCCTACAGTTCTTGTCGAGAACTTCTTCGTATTCTCTCTGCACCTCCCAGAGCTTTGCGACTTGCTCCTCGCTCAGTTTCACACACCACCACTCAAAATCCAAGGATGTCCTGCAACAACACGACACATTAATTAACAAGGCAACACAAAAAAAAAAAACTATCAAAATCAAGAAAATAATAATAACTTCGTTTAGAAAAGTGATGATGGGAATAAACTTACTCAATGCTAGGTGTGCAAATATACATTTAGAGGATCTCTACAAATCATCTTCCTAAGAAGGTCCTTAGCAAGAGAAGACACAAACCTAAAAGCTGAGGTAGGAAACCTAAGATTAGCCCTTAAAATAGCTTCGAAAAATTTGTGCACCAGAGTCTCCATAGAAGGGTCGAAAGTTGGGGTGGGGAGAGAGGAAGCTCATGGCTTTGGCCTCCACTTGGAGATGGTGGCGTTGGGAGGAGGGAGAAAAAGTGGTGGTTTGAGGTTGTGGAAGCAGAAGACAATGGCCTTCTTAGTGGTGGTGGGGGTGGCGGCGGAAGCAGAAGAGAAAGAGAAAGATACCTAAGTGGTGGTAGGGTTGAGGGAAGCAGTGACGGGCTCCTTAAAATAGGGGATACGAGTGTGGTTGTTAGTGGGGGCCACACTTGTATCCAAAATACCATCGCGGTTGTTTAAACAACCACCATTATGTCTCCCTGCAAAATAAATTAAAAATTATTTTGCAGATATGAGCGCGATTGTTTAAACAACCGCGATGGTATCTCCATGTAATTTTGTCATTTTAAATATTTGTGTGCCTTACCATCGCGGTTCTCACTCCAACCGCGGTGGTATCTCCTGCAACGATAATACAATTGCGGTTGTTGTGGACAACCATGGTGGTATGGTTGCACTTAATTTCAAAAATACGACCACGTTGTTTTTAATTGCAGTTCTCTCTTAACCGTGATGATATCCTGCCATGGAATGTGTTTTTTCTACTAGTGTTAGCAGTAAAAACACAACATTTCTACCCTAGTATAAGAATTTCCTTAAAAAGTAGCAATCCTTGAGGCAAACCTTTTCTTTGGATATTTGGAGAACTTTTAGGCCTTTTAGGAATTTTGGAAAGGTGAAAGGTATCAAGCACTATATCGAGACAATTTCTTTGAGAAAGCCAGCTTTTACCTTCGTTAAGCGTTTTGCTATTCACGGTTCATTTTTTTCATTTAATGATCTTATGAACTCAGTAATTCAAGAACAAATAATTCATCCCATTGAAAAAGAGAATTTTTGCACTTTACAATGAGAGTACTAAAGGGAGTTCAAAATTTGGACGCGAAATATTCAAATTTTCAAAATCATCACATCTGCATTATTCAAGTTTATGCAAATAAATAGGCAAGAAAGCAAATAAGAAAATCACAAATTTATTGGAAAACAAATGCAAACTGACTTTTATTTATTGAACTTGAAAATCACAAAGTTTTAAGTCCAAACCAAGGCTTTATTAAATTTGAAAAACAAAGTTTTAAGTCCAAACCAAGGCTTTATTAAATTTGAAAAACAAAGTTTTAAGCCTAGACCAAGGCTTTATTGAAAGAAAGAAAAACAACGATTACATTTCATCACTAGCAAACACCACGGGCAAATCTTGGAACTCTCAATTGTTGATTCTCGCATTAGGAAGGCAAGGGCGCACGAGCTTCAGACTCTCTTCAGTTAGTGCTTCTTCAATCACAGCCACTTTGTCAACATTTATCCATCCCGCACTTCGGAATGTTTGCCCTATACCACATAGGGTTATTCCTTCTTTTCTTATTTTCTTCTTGTCTGCCCAAGTGGGTTTGTATCCTAGTCCGTGTCTTCCTTTGTTCTCAGTTAGCTCGAGCGGATTCAGAAGTCCTTGACCATTTTTCCCTAACGTCTGTCCGTACTTGTATCCTTCCTTCAACATGGTTTTTGCCATCATTATCGATGCCTTCGATAAGTATGGACTGATCTTAAAAGGTTCAACATATACTGTTCCCACAATCTCTAGGAATTGGAAAGAAGTTTCCAGAGCCTCTTCAGAAGTGTCAATATAGGGAGTAGGCAATTGTCTACTCACCAATAAGTCTTCCTAACCCGAGACTATAATGAACTTGTCGTTGATTATGAACTTGAGCTTCTGGTGCAAAGTAGAGGGTACAACACCAGCTAAATGTATCCAGGGACGCCCGAGCAAACAACTGTAAACAGGAAGTATATCCATCACTTGGAACATGACCTTAAAGGTACATGGTCCTACTTGTATAGGCAGTTCAATTTCACCAATAACCTCTCTCTAACTTCCATCAAAGGCTCTTACAACCATGCTGCTAAGGCGTAGATATGCCCCTTCACAAGATATTTTATCCAATGTAGTTTTTGGCATGACGTTCAGGGATGAGCCATTGTCAATAAGTACTCTTGCCAGCATGTAGTCCATACACTTGACTAATATGTGCAAAGCCTTGTTATGACCCCTTCCTTCAGTGGGTACTTCATCTTCAGTAAATGTAAGGTAATCATTTGTCCTAATGTGGCTCACGATTCCTTCAAATTGATCCAATGATATATCACGTTCCACATGAGTTCCATTAAGGATCTTCATTAACAGCTTTCGATGAGAAGTAGAATGCATCAAAAAATCCAACAGTGAAATTATTGTCAGCATGCGGTTCAATTGATCAACTACTTTGTACTCGCTTTGCTGTATAAAGCGCAAAAATTCGCCAGCTGCCTCATCAGAAATTTCCTTGTTGCCCTTCCCTTCAGGTTTTTGGTCAACTTGTAAGGCTTTCCCTTTCAGAAATGCCTTAGCTTTCTCAATAGTGACCTCTTTGTTGGCCTTCTCTAGACTTTTGCCATTCCGCAACTCTGGTGGGGTGAAAAGAGGACCACTTATTGTCATTCCTCCAATCCCAAAAATATTATCCACAGTTGTCTTATCCACATATGTAGTCTCATTTTCTTGTTTTTCACACGAGTCATTGTTTAAAACATTGATCCCATACTTCCATGAAACTACCTTATCGTTCTTGTATGGAAAAGGAGATGGAATTTGTATCACCATAGGATGCACTTCCGCGAGTACCATTGATTCTCGGGTGGAATGTATTACCAATGGTTTCGGTCTTGGTATATTTGATTCTTCACCAATTTGAGCGAATACTTCTTCCTCCTTCCTTTGATGACAAATTTGTAGCATATGTCGATCCATCAAGTCTTGTAAGAAACTGTTGAATTCAGAACACTCCTCAATTGAATGATCATTATCGGAATGGAACCCACACGAACCTTCTGAACGATTGATGAGTTTAAAGTAACCCATCTGACATATCAATGAGAATATATCTTTTAGCGGACTCTTCATATATTCAACACTTCTTATCAGCCATTGACCTTCTTCACTTATAACAACATTTGTGGAAGGTCTTGCATGTCCCGATAAAGGATTCTTTTCAACATTTGGTTTATTTTCTTGGAAAGTCAACCATCCGGAGTCTATTAATGACTGAACTTTGAACTTGAATGCTCTACAGTTCTCAAGAGAATGAATGTCCAACTGCCCCACCATGATATTCACATCTAGCACTGGCGTCATAAAATTTAGGATAAGGTGGTTGCAAAGGTTTCATGGGACATATTGCAACCATATCCCTTTGAAGGAGAGTTGGCAGGAGATCCGTGTAGGTCATGGGGATTGGAGTAAACTAGACTTGATCTCTTCTTTGGAATGAATTCTGCCCTTGAGTCAGATAAGAATTTGACCCCCTCTCATTCTTCCAATTTGGCTGAACATTCTACTGGTTTCCTTGAATTGTATTTGCCTTGTAATTGGTTGAGGGATAATGAACTGTGGTGGATGCTACCTGGCCATCATTTTCCTTCTTTTTAACAGGATTAAACCCGAACTTCTTACTGGTCGATGTCGTACCTTGTGCAATTTTGCCAGTTTTCAAACCAAGCTCAATTCTTTCTCCAACGATGACAACGTCGACAAAGTTAGAAGAAACACTAACTAGCATATGTTCATGAAAAGGAGATTGTAGAGTGCCCATAAACATAGTCACCATTTCCTTATCATGCAAGGGTGATTCCACTTGAGCAGCTAATTCTCTCCATCTTTGAGCATACTCCTCGAAAGTTTCAGAATTCTTCTTTGACATATTTTGAAGCAGTAGTTTATTAGGAGCCATATCAACATTATATTTGTATTGCTTCAAGAAAGAATCCACTAAGTCATTCCATGATCTGATTCGAGCTGGTTCTAGATGCATATACCAGCTTAGAGCAGTGTTTGCTAAACTGTCTTGGAAGAAGTGTATTAATAGCTTTTCATCACCATCATGTGCAACCATTTTTTTGCAGTACATAGTTAAATGATTCTTTGGACATGAGGCACCCTTATACTTCTCAAACTCGGGTACCTTGGACTTAGGAGGAATCACAATATCAGACACCAAACATAGACCTGCAGCGTTCCCGAATCCAAAACTACCTCCTTCTTCAATAACTCTGAGTCTTCCTTTTAGAAACTCGAACTTGTTCTTGGCTTCTTCTGCATCATGGGATGTTCCTTGCAAAACATGAGGTTGAAAAATGGGTTGTGTAGCCGTAAGGACTACTAGACCCTCAACATTTTTTCTAGTTATGCCAACATTTGGTTGCATATGAACTTATTCTTGTTGATTTACAAGTGTCCCTGATGGATTCACTACAATAAGTAGTGGTGGTTGTTCTTGCTCCGGTTGATCCTCATAAGGTAGGGTATAATTTGGAGGAAGACCATATGGAGGCCATCCAATATGATCAAGTTTAGGTACCGGAACAACATTAGTACAGACCATTCCAATCTATTGTATCACAGGATTGGAAGAGGTTGCTTCTTCATTTCTGACCTCTGGACTTTCCCTAGTGCTTTTCATAGCAGCTAAGGCTTCAAGTATCTGAGCCATTTGACCTTTCATTTGATCTCTGAGTTGGTTGAGATCATTTTTCACAGATTCCACTGCTTCATCCAAGTTTTCCATCCGTTTGCGATTTGCACGAGTTTCGTACGGCTGTTGTGGAAATTTAGCTGTTATTATGTCTTTTCTGTTATTTTATTTAAAAAGTTAGAAAAAAGGTGCAAAAATACCAGACGCAAAGATATTATTGTCAAAAAACAAATTTTTTTATTTAGTTTTATATTTATTATTATTATTAGTATTATTATTATTTTCGTGTTTATTTACAAAAGAATTATGAGAAAAATATGAAGTTAATTGGTAAAAATAAATTTGAAAAATTATGCAAAAATAGAAAAGGAATAAAAGACAATGAACTATAAGAATTGTAGCATACGTATGGAGAATTAATAGGAATCTGAGTTTTATTCATTAATGAGAAACGAGTTGTCAACTGACAACTTTATTACACATATTCAAAGTAGGAAAGGAAAACAAACTAACTGTTGTCCAATGACAACTTTATTACATGTGTCATAAACAAGAAAGGAAAAACAAGCTAACTAATTCCTACTACGAGCAACCATTTCCTTCATCAACCCTACCAACCACTTGCAATGCTCTATGAAGCTTTCTACTTCCTTTGGTACGGTGCGGAATATCAAAGATACATCAGCTTCCCTTAACATTCTCGGAACATCTTCCATTGCCCCATTAGCCAATGAAGCCAATTGGGAAAAATAAGTCTTCCAATATCCAAGAGTCTACTCACGCTTCTCTAGACGTTCCTCTAATTGAACGATCTTAGCTGTGTAATTTACCTCTTCCTCTAGTCGTTGTTCACGTTCTTTATTTTCTTTGCCTTCCCATTCTTCGACGAAATGCTCCATATCATTAATACGAATTTGGAGGTCATGGTATTTCCCCAACACTTCTGCATTTTCTTTTCTAGACTCATCATATAGATCTATCCACTTACTCATTATAGAAAAAGCTTCATCTATTTCACGATTCTTTTTTGATAACTCAGTGTTAGCAGCATCCAAATTTTGCCGGATCTTGTGAGTGTGTTCCCCTTCCCGCTTTAGTTTCTTCACAATTCTTATATTCTCGCCCTTCAATTCTTCAATCTCCCTTTTCAACTGTCTTATGTTTTCTGACTCTTATTCTCTCTCTGACTCCTCTTCTAATAAAGTAGGGGAATTATATCTGAAAGGTAGTTTAACCATTTCAACTCGTTCCGCCAACCAATGCTGATATGGTGTCTCTATATTCATAGCATATGGTCTAATATCTTTTCCCATTATGACCTTCTTATCCCAAGCTCTCCGAATCCTTGGTATTATCTCATCAGCTGAACCATCTTTATATAGAAATAAAAGAGGTTCTACAACATAAGAGGTAGGAGCCCCTCTAATCGGATGTCCGAACTGCCTTTGAGTCAATACTGGATTGTAGTTAATACAACCCTTAGTACCTATGAGCGGCACATTGAGGAACTTGGCACATTGATATATCAATTGGGATTGTTGCCGCCATGCTGGCTGCCATTCAATTTCCCCTTGAGTTAAACTCGCTATATATTGAGACCATTCATCCTTGCTTTTCACTTCTAGCCTTTGCTGCTTGACGAATTCTATAGGACATTTGATTCCCACCACTCTTTCCTCAAATTGCGAAGCTAGCCAAACAAACAAAGTAGGTAAACAGTATACCATCCGAGTCCTTTTTTTCGGATTGCACGAGTTGAGGGCTAAATATGTGTCAGCTAAGATTGCGGTGACTAGGCTTTCGCATCGAGTCCTATAAGCAATGAAAACACTGATTGCAGCATTATCCACAAAACGTTCAGTCTTGGGGAAAACCATAATTCCAAAGAGAGTCAAAGCAAAAACATCCATGAAAACCTCCATATCCTCGCTTAACTGATGCAAATATTCTGCCAAGAAACTCAGAGAAAATCCTTTTCGGTCCTCAAAGATAAATTTGTCTTCTAAATCCCTCGCAGGCAACCTCATGATTGCTGAGAGAGTAGACATAGAGAGAGGTTGATCCAAATGTTGATAAGGTATCACCTTATCTATTGGCATATCCAAGATTTTTTGCATATTCTTCAAAGGTTGGCACCAACTGAAAATCGCAAAAGATAAAGCACCTCAACGGATGGTCGTAATACTAGACTAAGGCAGTAATGGCAGGTATTTGTACTTGTACTTTGAGCAATCCCAACAAGTTTCCATATCTGCTTTTAAAAATGGTTCTTTGTATTGCCCTCAGCTTTTGCCCTAGCTCTCTAAGATCAGTCAGGTTATTCTCCAAGACTTTGACTCTCAATTTCTTCTTCGAGCCTCCCACCTCATGGGTCCTCTCAAGTTCCATATTAAATTCCATTGCGTATGCTCAAAGTTATAGTTCAATTGAAAACCAAAATGTAGAATTTTTCAGAAAGAGAATAGCAACATGTCTTGTATGAGTATGTGATGATGTTTTTCAAATTTTTTAAAATAACTTTTATTTCCTTTTTTTCTTTTGAAGTATATGGGTTCAAGAGTGTATGGTCATATGCATGAAGTCCTATAAATGATTATGCATATTTTCATTTTTGTTTATTAAATAAATAACTATATGAAAATGCGTGTATGGACTTTTCCTATTTTTATTGAATGAGAATGTATGTATGAATTAATAAAAACTTTTTTATTTTTATTTCTTAAATTTTTTTTTAAGGAACAATGATATGAAAGTGCGTATATAAATTTTTACTTTATTGAATGGGAATGCATGTATATTATCTACATCGATATTAACTGAATAATTTATTAAACTTTAAATGAGAATAGATGTAGGACACATCAAATTTTAGATGAGAATAGATTTTATGAGAAATAGTAGGTGAATGTATGAATGAACCCCATATTTCTTTTATGATTTTTTTTAAAATATATGAATTTTTAAATGACAATGTATGCATAAATGAATGAATGCAATCATTTTCGTATTATTTTTTAATCTTGAAAAAAAATGAATGTATGAATGAAACTATTTAAAAAGAAATTATTATTATTATTATTTTTACAATATCATGGGGATGTATTAATGAATGAAATTTTATTTTGATTTTTCTTTTAATGTTGTATGAATGGATGCATAACCACATTTCTTTGATTTTTTTTTAAAAAGACAATATGTAAAAAAATTGAGATCAATTTTTTTATAATATTTTATTTTTCAAATCCGAGAAAGTTTGCAATGCATGTAGGACAAAAATGCTTAATTTTGTTTTATTTTTTTATAATGTTTTTATTATTGTTTCTCAAAATCATTTTTTTAAGAAAAGGGAAATATGCAATGCAAAACGAGATTAATGTTATTTATTTATGTATAATGTTTTTTTTGTTATTATCAAAATAAAAAAAATGTGATGCATGGAATTAGGGTTTTTTTGAAAATCAATTTTTGTTGTTTTTTTTAAATAGAAAATATTTAATATATTTTAAAAAAAATGAGATTGGTACTTATGTATATAAAAAAAAATCTCTCTCTTCTTTTTAAAGGAAAAATGTGGAAAGTATACCAAGTAAACTCCTATGAAAGAGATGTGAGTCACAATTGGACTACTTTAACTACCAAGTCTTTCTTAGCCAGAGTTGTTCTCAACCCACCCTCACAAATTTTCTTTAAAAAAAATTGGATTGATTTAAAAAAAATGTATTATATGCAAGGAAAAAATGAAATTGATATTTTTTAATTTTTTAATACTTGTTGGTAATGAATGACAATGGATAATTGAGCTGTAAAAAGTCTCCCTTAGTGTCATAATTAGGGTTTACCCTAATGAGGCTTAAGTTCAAGACATGTAAATATGCTCACAAAGGGTGGCTTATCCTAATTTCCTAATAAAGGCTACTAGAGCTCTGACCCCCTTTACCACACGTCCATATCAGTCAGTAATGACAATCTTTATAGACATGAAAATAAAGGGAACAAACTCTAGCTGGAGTTTTCGCACACCTAGGTTAGGACGTACATCCACCTAGTTTTGCTACACAACTCCTCTATTTCTGAGCTTCATAGATCCGGGTATAAGGCCCTACTCATGATATGTAAAGGTGTGCGTGAAGGGAGAACAATGCATACCCAAGTCCCATCTGCAAAATAACTAGAAAATTCCCAAGCAGATATATATATATATAGCTAGCATGTCTTCTACCCTAGGCTTCAATATTACAACAAGCATAAAAACATACTTGGAATACGATACTGTGCTGTAAATTAAAATATATAGCATGCAATATATATAAAGAAAGAGAAATATCAGCATTCAGAAAACCACACAAATTTCACTCATTTAATTAAATTGGTCTGACTTTGAAAAATAGTCCCCAGTAGAGTCGCCATCTGTGCAACCGGATCACAACGGAGCGGTTAAAAAAATTATTTTTTAAAATATATTTATTTAGAGATTTGGAGTTGTCACCATAGCTTATTAAGGAAAACCACGGAAAAACTAAAAATACAATAGTCTGCAAACCAAAGGGTTCGGGAGTCGGTTACTTGTAGAAAAGGTATTAGTACTCCACAACACCCATCCTAAGACGATACCTTTAATCAAATGGATAGAAATAAGTATGATTTTTTTAAATATTACTTTTCCCCAAATAAAATAATAACACAACAAATAATAAAAACAAACAAGTATATTTATAAGAATGCCTACAAATACAAAGCAAATAAACAAAGAAAATATTTTATTATTTTTATTTCGACCCACAAGGCTTGACCTTGGTCCTACGTATCTCTATACATGATAGAAAATCAAGGTACACGTAGTTCTATTTTGAAATTTTGTTTGGCGATATTTGATATTTTAATTTTGTGAAAATTTTATATTTTTTTATTTTGAAAAACTATGTTTTTTATATATTTTATTTTTAAAAAACTGTTTTATATTTTTAATTTTCAAAACTGTTTTATTTATATCAAAGCAATAAGAGCTGAATATCAAGATATTGTAGTAACTCTAAAAAAAACAATCATATTACATAAAGAAATAAAGGAATCAAGTGAGCAATCAAAATATATCAATTGAAGATCCTCAAACAACATGTTTCCCTTTCATCAATAATTTTTGAGAGTGTCTTATGTTTCATTATACTCTTTTTTTTTAAAACGAATCAAAGCAATAAGGGTTGAATAATAGGACAATAAAAAAATCAAATGAACAATCAAAATAATCACATTATGTACAACACATACAAAAAACGATTGAATTGGACTTACTGTTGAAGCACTACTCACGAACTTCAGACTTTTACTCCTTCTGCCCTCGATGACTTTAGATACCCATTAATTTTTCAGCACTGTAATTCTTGTTGTCTCTCTGTATTTTTTCGTGTGCCTATCCACTTGCTCACTATGTATATTTATACTAATTCTAGTAAGCCCACTCTTAATTCAAAATTTAAACCCATTAATTCCTAATTATTCCCACTTAATTATAATTTGTGAACTGCCAATTGATTATTCATTTTAATTCAGATTCAAATCTATTAATTCCTAATTATCCCCACTTATGACACTAATTGACTGTTAAATCCCAAGGATGAACATAGACTGAAAAATGGGCAGAATTGTGTTGTTGTTGCTGTTATGGCATCATAACCTCTCATACATATAATCAAATTTGAAAAGAAATGAATATGGGGAATATTGGAGGTAATGTGGCTGAAATATTTTATTATTAATTTTTTTTATTGTTTTTTTCATTTCTACATTTATTGAAAACGACCTAAATAACAAAACAATAGAAATAGATATTTAAACCTTTTTTTGCTTTATTTTAACAGTACTATTATTATTATTATTATTATTATTATTATTATTTTGACGTATATATTTATATTTTTTTACTTTTCAAAAAAATAAAACAAATCATTTAATGTAAAAAGAAATCTAATTACTATTTTACAACATTAACCAATTGGAGCTTGTAAAATAAAAAGGATGAGCATAACAATTCGAAACGAAAACGCACCAATTATTAGTATATCAACATTTAATTGAAAATCATCAGCATTTAATTACTATTAAGTAGAATCATCAGAATAATAATCAAATCTACTATTCAAATTTCTAATATTTCTATAATTCTTGAGTTTATTTTTAATTAATATTCATATCATTAATGGGCATCAGAAAAGACAAAGAGAAAGAGAGAAAATGTGACATGGCAACACTTTAATGACAATTTTTTTTTATTATTATTTTTTTAACAAATTTTTAATAGGCTGATTTTCTTTACTTTTTTTCCTTTTTACGAATTTTATTTTTAAAACTTTATTCATAAAATAGAATGAAACCAAAACTCCTTTTTTTTTTCACTTTTATTTACCAGGACGAAATTGGGTATTGACAGGCGTCACAATACCATTGCGTCTTCTCGCTAGGCTCACTCACGTGTTCCCTCTACATTTCGTCAGCGGTCTAGAATTGACGACCATAAGAATCTAAGCCAACGGCGTCCATACAGTTGATTTTCCAATTTGGAAAAAGGAGAGAAATTTGGTTGGGAATGAGGTTGGGAACGAGATAGGGTTGGTGAGTATTGGGTGTCAACACCCAATTTCGTCCAGACAAATAAAATTATTTCAAAATAAAAAATATGTAAAATAAAAGTAAAAATTTGTGTTACGTAGTTTTTATCATACTTTTTCATTTAAAAAAATAAAAAAAAGAAAAGAAAAAGTTTTGATTTCATTTTTATTTTAATGAATAAAGTTTTAAAATAAAATTTATAAAAAAAAGAAAATGAAAAAACAACATAGTAAAATAAAAATAAGAAAATGAAAATAATAATAAATAAAATAGAAAAATAAAATAAATAAGTAATGAATAAAATAAAAAAATGAAAAGTAAAAAAGGTGTTGGGTCTATTTTAAATAAACTGCAGAAAAACAATAAAAAAATAAAACCTATTAGGAGATTTAGTCCGAAAATAATTTGACTTTGAATAAAGCCTAAATTAATAAAGGGTTCATTTTGTTGAGGTCCAGTCCATTAAAAGTGTGTTAAAAAAAATAAAATTGATATTTTGCACTTCTTCTTATTAAAGTGTTGTCATGTCACATTCTCTCTCTTTTTGCTTGCCTTTTCTGATGCCCATTAATGATACAAAAATTAATTAAAAATAAATTTAAAGAAAGGCTAGAAATTTGAATAGTTGATCTGATTATTATTCTGATTAATTGCAAACTATTCTGCTTAATAGTGATTAAATGCTGATTGTCTAATAATTGGTGCATTTTCTTTTTGAATTTTTATGCTCATCATTTTTGTTTTACAGGCTCCATTTGGTTAATGTTCTAAAATAGTAATTAGATGATTTGTTTTATTTTTCGAAAAGTAAAAAAAAAATATTAAAATAAAAAAAGGTTTAAGTATCTATTTCTATTGTTGTGTTATTTAGGTTGCTTTCAATAAATGGAAAAAAACAATAAAGAAAAAGGAAATTAAAAAATAATAATAAAATGTTTCAGCCACATTACCTCTAATATTCTGCATATTCATTTATTTTCGAATTTGATTATATGTATGGGAGGTTATGATGCCATAACAGCAATAATGGTACAAATCTGCCCATTTTTCAGTCTGTGTTCGTCCTTGAGATTTAACAGTCAGTTGGTGTCATAAGTGGGGATAATTAGGAATTAATAGATTTGAATTTGAATTAAAAGAGAATAATCAATTGGTAGTTCACAAATTATAATTAAGTGAGAATAATTAGGAATTAAGGGATTTAAAATTTGAATTAAGAGTGGGCTAACTAGAATTAGTATAAATATGCATAGTGAGCAAGTGGATACACACGCGAAAAAAACACGAGAAATACTAGAGATACTAAAAAGGGTCCTGAATATTAGTGAGTAGATCGTTTGAAGGTGAGAGTTTAGAGAAGAAGGGAACAAGCTTTTTGAGGATCTTTAACAGGTATGCTCTATTTACTCTGTGTTATATACTTATCACATACATGTGGTTACTCTATTTGATGGTTATTGTGATATCCTGAGGTTCATCTCTTGTTTCTTTGATTTTAAAAAAATAAATAATAATAATAATAATAAAGAATTATAAAACATTTTCCAATTTTCGAGGAACGAACGAAATGCTTTCTAAAATTTAATAAATTAATAGTTATTGAAAAAATATCAAAAATATAAATTTTCAAAACGAAAAAGGAAAAAAGTTTCAAAACAGCCCTAAAATAATAAAGATAAAACATCTTCAAAAATAATAAAAATGAGAAAAATATAAAAACATGTCTTTTCGATAATAAATATAAAAACATTTTTTTACGAAAATAAGGTAATCGAAACACGTTTTTCAAAAATAAAATATAAAGACAATTTAAAAATGAAATAAAAGAATTTTTTTTAATATGAAAAATAGTTATTTTTTTCGAAAATAATGAATAAAAAATTAAAAACGATATGCTTTTTTAAAGTATAAAAACAATTTCTTTAAGATAATAAAATCAGTTCATTTCTCAAATTAAAATAGAAATAGATTTTTTAATAAACATTTTTAAAAATAAAATAAAAGTCTTGTCCCGAGTTTCCTTTAAATAAACAATTATAAATAATAATAATAAAATAGAAAATAATTAAAAAATTATATAAAATAAATTGCCAAAAATAAATTAAAAAATTATATAAAATAAATTGCCAAAAATAAAAGAAAATATTCATAATCTAAAAAATATCAAACGTTATCTAACAAATTTTTAAATTAGAACTACGTGAACCTTGATTTTCTATCACGGATAAAGAGACGTAGGACCAAGATCAATCCTTGTTGGGCTCAAAGATAAAAAATATATTTATCTATCTTATTTTTGGTTATTATTTTTATTTGCATAATTGTTATTTATTTGTATTATGTTTATTAACATGTTTTCTTTTTCTTGTTTATATATTTGTTTTGTTTTTTTTAGATTTGTTTGTTTTGTTATTTTATTTGTCTTTATTCATATTATTATTGTTATTATTTGGGAAAAATGACATTTTTGTAAAACCACACTTATTTTTATTCATTTGATTAAAGCTACCGTCTTAGGACGGGCGTTGTGGGGTGCTAATACTTTCTCCACATGTAATCGACTTCCGAATCTTTGAATCTGGTTCGTAGACATTTTTATTTTTGTTTTTTCTATAGTTTTTCATAATAAACTATGATGGCGACTCCAATCTCTATTTAAATTTTTTAAAATAAACTTTTTGATCGCCCCGTCGTGATACCGGTTGCGACATTGGGCATGTCAAGAATATTAGGGCATTGGGACTGAGATCCTTAGGGATTCTGAGTGTGTGGGGGAGGTTGGGAATGAGAAAGGATTTGTGAGTGTCGAGTGTGCATAAGGGGTCTTGGAATTGGATGCCTTAAGGATTCAGTGAGTGAGTGTGGAGGAAAATGAAAAACGAGTGCTTATAGGTTGACAACCTTACGTGGCATTCCACCCAGTTGACAACCGCACGTGGCACTTACGTGGCCACTTTTACCTTACGTGGCAAATTTCATCCAACGTGGTGTTAGGATGAAAAAATAGGGTTTCACAACTTCCCTTTCAATTTGGTTCTTTGAGCACCGCAGCCTCCACCATTCCACCATTTTAATTTCAGTTTCATTCCGTTTGACCCCACCATTTCAGTTTCACTTTCATTCCGTTGGAAGTGAATTTAGGGTTGTAAAATTGCAATCCTTGGTAGTCCCCGTTCATCTATTGCAGAGGCAAAACTGCAAGGTTCATTTTTTCTTTGTTCGCGTGGTGTAGGTTCGTTCTCTCTCTCCATTGTGACCATGGCTTTTGAGTTGAAGGCCGAGAATGCTGGTATTGGGAATAAGTCAGTGGTAGGCACGATGGGTGTGAGCAGGACAGCCTCCGCCGCAGGCTAACTGCACTCCACAGAGGTTGAGGGCGGTGGTCGGGGTAACAGTGGAAGGGGAGTCAGCTGTGTTGTCGATATGACAAAGCTTCCGGAAGACGTCTAGGGAGGGGATGCGTCACCCAAGTTATATCAGTTATAAAACGTCACCCAAAGTATTCAAAAAATTTCATTTCTAGGTCACTCTTTAGGAGGCTTGGTTGCAAGATATGCAATAACATAACTTTATTGGAGAGTCATATCTGGTGACCTTTCTTTGGGGAATCTGAAAGACATGTTTCAAAAAAAGAATGTCCTGATAGAAAATATGAAGGAAAACTTGCAAGACTAGAGCCTATAAATTTCATTACATCTGCAACGCCACACCTTGGTTCTAGAGGTCATAAACAGGTGATTCTTTGGTAGCCTTAGCCTTTATTATATTTTGTTTATGGCTTTATGGAGCAAAATTTGCAATTTGAATGCTTTATTGCATGTGATGAGAAATTGTTGTTTTGTAGAATAAACTGTATTACTACTGACTTGGTGATTTTGCTGGAAATTGAAAACAGAAGAAGCACCACATCGGTTTTGGCACCAAACCGACGTGGTACTTCTTCTGTTTGAATTTTAAGATGCACCACCACGTCAGTTTTTACCATAACCGACGTGGTTATTCGATCATAATGATGGTTTTAACCATAACCGACGTTGTGTTTATGTTTTTTTCTTAAATATACAGAATAAATAAGCTACTAACCTCCCTGCATCAATTTCAAAAACCAGCCAGATTCATTTCAATACACAAAATGATATGCAATTGTAGTTCTTAGTTAGTATATACACTAATTTACACTAAAATCTACTTGTAATACAATAAGAACTACTTCTAATCTACACTAAGATTGACTCCTAACTTTGAGAAAGTACTTTGCACATTCTTTTTGAATTTCTTCTATATCATTCTTGTCCAATGGCTCTGTATTTTGAAAAACCTGAAATAAATACAAAGTTTAATCTTAGAACTTTAAAATTAACAAACATTTGACATATTTACAAACTTATAAGAAAAACTTACATACCCCAAGAATCCATGATCCCAACTTTTGCTATGGTTCTCATCCAGTGCATAATGTAATATCCACATTCCTAGCTTCCTCGTTGCTTACTACACTTTCATTAAAGTTTCAATCGTAAAAAATTTGAATAATGCTAATTTTAATAAAGTTAATTAAATTTAGAGTTAAATACCTTAGTCTGTATACATTGGAGGTTTTGGGTTGTGGATGAAGATCTCCCGCAAAGAACCTTGTTAACACCAGATTTTGTCCGAATAATCTTTTAAACTAAAATATAATAAAATAAAATAAAAAAATGAAAAAATGAATAATAACATAAAATATATATTTATTAATTTAATTTTTCTTGAAAAAATAATAAATATTTTTTTTTGAATTTTTCCATTAAAAAGAAAAGAGAAAAGGTGGTGATTCAAAAGGATCATCACGGTAAATGGATGCCAAATTATGAAGGTCCCTATGTTGTGAAGAAGGTTTTCTCTGGAGGGGCGCTAATTCTCACAAGAATGGATGGGGAAGAGTTACCGTTACCGGTCAACTCTGATGCAATTAAAAAGTTTTATGTATAATATGATTTCATAGTCTGGGAAATGTAATATTTTTGGGTATTGAAATTTATGCATTGAAATTGTATCTGCATTATCTTGTGATGAAATGAAATGAAATTTTCTTTTGAATTCTTTCTTATGCGTTTTGATTGCTAAGTATACACCATGGGTTGTCTACAAGATTTTCTCGAGGTCTGGATGATGTTGGGGGATGAAAATAATAAAAATTGCACAATAAATCATGTTTATGGAATCATTGAATTTATTGATAAAAATAATAAAAAGATTTGACGCAATTTTAAAGCTTGGCATAAAAAATTGATTTCTTTCATAATAGCATATTGGCATGCATGTGTTGGATACCCCTTTTGAGCCTTCCATCCAACAGAGAAAGCGATTTGCCTCAGTAACATGTTTGTTGCCCACTAAAACTAAGAGTAAACATCATATTGGGGCAATCAATCAGATTTTTCACGCGGCTATGAATTTCAAGTTCTTTTCGCTAAAGGCATTAAAAAAAATCAAAAGAAAAAAGAAATAAAGGTCCGTTAGATTGAAAATCCACAAAGGGCAATCTAAGCAAAAGATAGGACGATAAAAAAAAAAGAAAAAAAATATCAAGTATTTGGAATCGCTGGAATCTGTTGCGGGAGTTAATCTCTCTAAAAATCAAGCAATCATAATTCAAAATGATATATGGCCATGTTTGTTTACCCTGAAACATCAATAAAAATTCCATTGTACTCTCTTTGGGCCTAAAAAGTAAAAATTTCTTTCAAAAATACCCTAAACAAGGATCATCAGCATGTTGGGATTCACTTCAGGATAAGAGATCTATCAAAAAAGGGGTGCATCAAAAGCTCCCAAGTCAGAAATTAAGAAAAGAAATTTGAAAGAAAAATATATGTCATCAGTTCAAATAAGGATGACTCGCAAATAAAAAGGAAACAAATGTGATCTCAACAGGAACATGAACTGCTACGTGCAATACTTGGTTGATGATCTTTGTTATAAAAAAAATGATGATAACCAGTAAACGGTTTTTGAGCCTGTATATCCTTTTTATTCAAAACCTTTTAAACCCTGACCACGTTACAAGCCATATAAAGTCCATATTGATTAAAGAGTGATTGTCGATGATTTTCCCAGAGAATAACCTTGCAACATAGGAATGCGGCTGCCAATACAAGTCAAGTTGCAAGAAAAATGCCTTTGCCGGAAAGGATGATACAAATTTGCCAGCTAAATAAGAGTGAAATAGTGTCATTAAAACATAAATACTGGGGAAATCATTTCTTATATGTGTCTTTCCCATATTTTTTTCCTTCACCTTAGCCCGAAATACTCTTTGAAATCGGGGACACTTTCATGTGATTCAATAAGTATCAGTTCATTTTCCTAAGTATGCAGCTTTCTCCACGTAAGTTGCATTACCTCGGTTTCCCACTAAACATATTTTTACCCATCTAACCTAACAAAATTGGCTATTCCTTTGAACCTTAATTTCCCATTTTTCAAAAAAAAAAAAAAAAAAACTGGGGCAACTCCATTGCCTATTTGAAGTTTAACATTTCTTTACTGTGGTTTGTTCATCCACCCATTCCGACACATATGCATCAAAATGTTAGAATTGATCGTATTAATAATTGTGTCAAGCGTTAAGATTTGTGAATGTTTTTTCCAAAATAAAAATTCAAAGTTCAATCAATGAATTCAATGATTCTATAAAAATATTTGGTTTAAAGAGAGAAGCAAAATAGCAAATCAAAATCCTCAGGCATTAAAAATAAAAAAATGTCATGCGAGTCAAAATTTCATGCATCAGCATAAAGTCATTCTCCAGTGGAAAAGTCAAACCTGCTAAACATTAAAAAATATATCATGCATTCATAGATACATTCAAAGCAAAGGCAAATCATAGATTCTCATGCATTCAAACATGCACTCATTCAAAAACAAATCATAAATTGAATTTTAAAAAAATGATTTCATGATCCTCTGATACAAGATCTACTGAAAGATTATCCCCTGATTCAAAGTTTTGATATGTTGATCCCCTGCAGAAGCAAGGTCTTGGCCATTCTTTATTTTTCGACTCCCTGCAGAAGCAAAGTCACAACTCTTCTTTGATATGTTGATCCCCTGCAGAAGCAAGGTCACATTTGATTTTGGCACTTAGATCCCCTGTGGAAGCAAGGTCTTGGCCATTCTTTACTTTTTGACTCCCTGCGAGAGCAAAGTCACAACCACTCTTTAGGATCCTCTGCAGAAGCAAGATCTCCGCATTTCTTTTCAGCACGTGATGATACCTGAACAAAATCAGTGTCTCTATCTTTACTTAATTTTTACTTTGATAATATGATTTTTTTCTCAAATTTTCATATTATCATGTAAAACTTAAGTAAAGAGGGGCAACTGTCAACACCTGATTTTGTCCGGGTAATTTTTTAAACTAAAATATAATAAAATAAAATAAAATGAAATGAAAAAAATGAACAAATGAATAATAACATAAAATATATATTTATTAATTTAAGTTTTCTTGAAAAAATAATAAATAATTTTTTTTTGAATTTTTCCATTAAAAAAAAGAGAAAAGATGGTGATTTAAAAAAATAATTAATAATAAAAAATGAAAATAACAAAAAAATATAAATATAAATTGAAACAATAGAACCTAAAAATAATAAAAATAAATAATTAAATAACAAAAATAAAATAAAAATAAATATATATAAAAAAAAGAGAATAAATAATAAAAAGCAATAAAAAAGAATGGGTCAACTGAGGTACTCTCCCATGTTGTCACTCCTTAACTCCACGTATTGTTTTAAAAAAATATATATAAAATAACAACTTTGAAATTGCTCAGATAACAACCCACCTTTTCCACTACAAAAAAAAAATTAATAATAAATAAGAATGGGTCAAAGATTGATAACTGCTATGAACTACTCTCACTTTAAAATAAAAAGAGAAAAGATATATAAAAAAAGAGAAAAAAAGGGATTCACGGATCATTAGTGACGGGGAGAGAAGGAAAAAAGGAGCAGACAAAAGAAGCAGGTATGTTTTCTTTTACAAATTTGCTTTTACTCTCATACTTCATATTAGGAATTTCAAAGTTTTACTATGCACCCACTTCATAAAAAAAAAAAAAACATTACGACATACATAGCATTCTGCACCCGACCTGCACCTCGCTCCCACCTCCACGTCGCGCCATGTCACCACACCACCAGTGCAGTTGCAAAACGCCTCCATGACAGCCTCCACAAACCTCCACAGCCAACAAGATGCACCCAGAAACAGCACCAGTTTTATCTCCAAAACAGCACCATTTTGCCTTCAAAAATAGCGTCATTTTCTCACCAAAACTACATCACTTTGCCTTCAAAACAGCACCCATAAACTGCACCACTTTACCTTCAAAACAGCACCGAAATAACCATGAAAACGCCACAAAAATGGTGCAAAAAAACCCCTCCCCGTTAGCACCACCGCCGTCGTCGACGACGGCCACCACCTTTGCGCCACCTCCGTCGACGGCGTTCATCGTCGTCGCCTGCCGCCGCCGCCTCCACCTTCGCCAACCATGCCCCCCCATGTATCGAAACTGGACCTGCATTTGCCCTCCGTAGTGCCGCATGTGCGTTCCAAACCCTAGATGGGTTTCTGGTTAGCGGGGTTGCTTTCTACACCCCACGTATTTATGCTTACACTCCAATTCTTCTTGATCCCCAAAATGTCCTCAACCCTGGTTAGATTTCTGGTTAGTGGAAGTACTTCTTGTACCCCCATTAATCCAGACTTGCACCTACACTCTTCTCAGTCCCCAAAATACCCTTGGCCGTAAGTGAGTTTCTGGTTAGTGGAAGTACTTCCTGCACCCCCATTAATGCAGATCTGCACCCACACTCTTCTCAATCCCTAAAAAGCCCTTGATCATAAGTGGTTTCTGACTAGTGGAGCTACTTCCTGCACCACCCCAATTAGTATTTGCACCTGGTACCTTATTTAAAGCCCAGGCTTTAAACCTGACACCATTTCTCAAAGCCCAGGCTTTAAACCTGACACCATTACTCAAAGCCCAGGCTTTAAACCTGGCACTATTGCTCATAGCCCAGGCTTTAAACCTGGCATCGTTACTCAAAGCCCAGGCTTTAAACCTGGCACCTTACCCAAAGCCCAGGCCTTAAACCTAGCACCTTACTCAAAGCCCAGGCTTTAAACCTGACACCTTATTCAAAGCCCAGGCTTTCAACCTGGCACTGGTGCCATTCACTTACCTTATTTTCAAACACAAGCTTTCAAAAATTTCAAAAAAAATATCAAGACAACTAACAATCTTATCAACAAAGAACTACATAACCCTGATTCTCCACCCTTGATAGAGATACGTAGGAGCAAGGTCAAACCTTGTCGGGTCCTTTCCCAAAATAAAAGATATTTTTCTTTGTTTTTATTTGTATTTTTGTCTTTTGTTTTCTTTGGGAAAATAAACATTTTAAAAAATCATACTCAGATTACTTATTTAATTAAAGGTACCGTCTTAGGACGGGCGTTGTGGGGGTGCTAACACCTTCCCCACACGTAATCGACTCCCTGATCCGAAATTTGGTTTTCGCAGAATTGCTTTATCAAATTTTCAATTTTTCTATAGTTTTCTATAATAAACTATGGTGGCGACTCCACTATTTTGAAAAACAAATTATTTTTGTTCGCCGTCCCCGTTGTAACCCCGGTTGCGACAAACCTTACACACATTCATTGCACTAAAATCCAAGTTTTTTGGTAAATTGCTTATAAAATAGTGATATATAATATAAAGTTAATTAAATGATACCTTTGTACAATTTGTTTCAATCGTTCGATGGCTTCTTATGCAATGAACAAAACCAAACAATTGTGTTGTCCGCGGGACACACAAGTATCAGCTGCCAATGAGACCTAAAATAAGAAAATGTATTAATAATGTAATATATTCAACATTACTTAAGATCAAAATATAAAGATTTGAAACTTACTGATGGATAATTAGGGTAAAGTAAATTCTCTTCCTCGATTCTGAAATTCAGTTTTGTATATAGGTCTGAGTGTCAATCATTTTATTTCCAGACCTTTGTAAACTTTGTGGTTCAAGAAATCCATAAATATCAGGATTTCCTATGTTATAAACTAAATCATTTATATACCTGCATTGTGAAAATCAATGTTAGTAATTGGATAAGTTGATGAAATAAATAATTAGCAAACATGTAGAAAGGTATACTTACATCATCCGGAACTGAATTATATTAATGTTTAACATCTGGGAACCACCAACTAGTTCCCAGATGTCTTGCATTGATATATAGTGGGACACCTTCAACCCCAAAGATAGATGCTTTCCAAGGAATTTGAGTTGGATTATCAAAATACTCGTGGAGTATATGAGTCAACTCTTGAAGTAGATTCACTTCTGACTCAGCTGGTGATTCCCCTTTACTCCCTTGGTCCTGTAACATAATCAAAATGTATTAATTAACATTAACTGTGAATTTAAATAAGATTAAGACAAATGACAATACCTGAGTCCTTTTAGAAATGGCCTGTAGGAGATGTGTAGGCCACGCAATAAATGTATCAAGTGCCTCTCCCACAAGTCTGACCTCTAATGTGGGCACATGCACCTCGACATCTGCCTGTCTAACTTCTTCAACGACCACTCTAGCAAAATCATCTCCAAGTGGCACTGTATGGAGCGTCGAAGATGTGAGAAACACTCTCCCAATCGCCACCAATAGAGGAGGATCTCCAACAAATAATTTACACTAATATGAGGTATCAGTGTTGGTGTCCTCCTTCTCGTCCTCGTCTGATGCAGCACAACTCCCCTTTGTGCTAGCTCTCCCACGTGTAGGTACTACTACACCTTCCTGCAAAGGAGTGTGCTGTTGTGATAACTCCTCCAATTCTCTTCTAATTTCACGTCTCAACTCATCTTTTATTTTATCTCGTACATTTTGTTCTATTTGAGAGGTCAATTCATCTTTAAGTTGAGACCTCAATTCATCTTTAAGTCGAGATATTTCCATGGCTATATTTGCATTCTGAGATGAGCTAAATCGTGGAGCAGAACCAAAATATTGTCTCACACCCACACCACAGCCAGCAGTCCGTACACCATCGGGGTGTTAGTCAGTGCCTAGAGCAGTAGTCAATATATTTTGTCTTCCTTAAATGACAAAACTGCCTTGGGAGCTCTGCTCCACCAGCGAATCTTGTGAAAAAAAAAAGAATACAATATATCAACATTGTATAATAGTAAGACATTAGAATTCATGAGTAAATTGTTATTAACTTATAATGCGTTGGGCAATCTCATAAGCATCAGCTAATGTCATCTGCCCTCCAGGTTTAGTCCTAGCCAACTTCCATTTCTCATGTCGACTAGGAGGGGATGGAGGAGAAATGACTTCATCTGAACCTGAGGCTTCTCTTAATCTTTACAATTTTTTGTCCATTATTTTCTTTTTTAATAAATCAAAGCCCCCTTGAGACAACCGGTAGGGGGTGACATTCCTCCGCTGAATGTCTTGTGCTTTCTTCCTCTTCTCCTACATAATAAATTAAAAATTTTGTTGTCAAGTCATATTATTTAATGAAATTATGATGGATAAAACAAACCTGCCAAGAAGGATCCTCTCTAGATTGGACAAATTGTGTCCAAGTCTCTTCATCAATAGTATATTTCTCACATGGAGACTTTCCCTTGAGGTGACCAAAGACGTACCACTTGGTCAAGTTTGTCTTGAAATTTCTCCATTTGATAGCAATAGATGACATAATTTTCTTACTTATGTATGGAGATGTTTCAAACTCAAAGTTTTTCTACAAAATAAAATAAAACAAGTCATGAAACATATAATACATAATTATCATCATTAATGACTTATAATAAGATTTAAATGAATGACTTAAGTAAGATCCTGCCATATCATAATTTTCTCAGCTTTAGTAACATGATCCCAAGACGAAAGCAAAATAGACACCTTTATAGATGCCAAAACACCCAAATAGTTGTTAAACATGGCATGATTAGGGCTTGAAGCCCTAGCAGTCTGAGGGTCCAAGTCTACTACAACCTTGAAACCACCAACTCTACTAATAGTAATATCTCTCAACTGTGTAGGTTCTCTACTCTTTGTTAGCACCAAGGCTAAGCATGTGATTTGATGAAGATAATATTGTGAGCACCAAGGCTAAGCATGTGAAGCTGATGAAGACTGCCTCATAAAGAATCTGTTGGAACCAACCTGGACCAGAATTGTTCAAGTGAAGACTTTGTGCCAACATGAAGATAGTTGGGTTATTAGGTTTTGGTCCTTAGTTGGGTTTGTGTGTTGGTGATTGGCTTAGTCCTTAATCACTTGTGGCATGGTTCATCACTTTTGAGGTGCTAAAAAGATTCACAAAGATTTTTATTAAAACTGTTTTTAATAAAAATAACCCAAAATGTTTTTGCTGGAAAAATGTTTTCAATCGATTGAATTTCCAAAACAATCGATTGAATGTGACAGTTATTTCTGTTACAACTGAAATACAGTTATGGCTGTTACAACTGAAAACTTTGACTATGTCAAACTAACGGTCAAATTCAATCGATTGAATGGTTTGTTCAATTAATTGAATTTTGACAACTAAGCAGTTTTTAAAACTGATTTTGGGTATTTAAAGGAATGAGAATCGTCACTTTCAGATTTATCAAAAGAAATACTTTCGAAAAGCATTCCTTGAGTTTTTCTAAGAGAGATATTGCCCCTTTTGTGTGATCATCATTTTTGCAAAGCTTTTCAAATCAAGAAACCTTCAAGAACGTGAATCTTTGAAGCATCCTTGAAGTGAGGTTCTTGCTACTTTGGTTCTGGACCAAAGCTAAGTCTTCTACACCTGATCTTCATTCTGTGTAATCTATTTTGTGTAGAAGCATTCTGTAATCCTTTCTGATCTTGTTGATTTACAATCTGATTGCTGTTTTCAATTACTGGGTTTGTAATTGAGTTGGTGCAGTGGGTTCTGCACTGGTCTCGCATCTGCTGAAGGGTTCAGTAGAGGGTGAGTGCTGTTGGAAGCAGTGTTGCTTGCCGACTGCAAGCGTTGTGGTGCAGTGGGTTTCTGCCCTGGTTACGCACAAGTTCAATGAGGTGTGGGTTTATTGCTGGGAGCAGTTTGTAACTTGCTGGGAGCAAGGGTTGTAAACTGATCTTGTGATCTATTTTAGTAGAAATCTTTGCTAGTTTGCAAAGGACTGGACGTAGCCCTTGAGGAAGGGTGAACCAGTATAAAAATTATATGTTCTTGCTCTTCTCCCTACTCTTCTTGATTGCTTTTATTCACTGCTGCCATCTTTACAATTAATTGGATTAAAATCTGTTCATACTGTTATTCATACTCTGAACATCTGTTTGCATAATCAACTGTGATTCTGGATTGTGTTTAATCTACTGGATTGTGTTTAAACATCTTAAATCTGGGTTAAAAAATTTTCACACTGCAAACTATTTTCTGGATTTAACTGACTTCTGGGTTTAACTCTGATATATTCCGCTGTGCACAATCGACTGTTTACCTGACAGTTCAGAATTACATAGTCAATCGATTGAATAAAGAATTTTCATTCTCTACTTTAAGAACAAATCAGATTTACGAAAAGTTTTTGAAAGTTCAATTCACCCCTCTTGAACTCGGTCTAAACCTTATTTTACAATTGGCATCAGAGCTAGGATCTTGAATCCTAGTCAAGATTTCGATCCATGGCCGAGAACAAGTTACCTTTTGCTGAAGGTGCCTCTATTAAT
>Ga0209700_100997_pt1 | contig 57284 bp, 19 predicted proteins | sample SiratroredBW_FD_187528 | JGI IMG/M metagenome (GOLD analysis project Ga0209700, IMG submission 187528) | Root nodule microbial communities of legume samples collected from California, USA - Siratro red BW (SPAdes) (version 2) | ecosystem: Host-associated > Plants > Roots > Nodule | place: USA...
GTTACTATGGACTATTAATGATTTTCCAGCATATGGAAATCTTAGTGGTTATAGTGTCAAAGGACATCATGCTTGCCCAATATGTGAAGAGAACACGAGTTACCATCAGCTAAAATATGGGAGGAATACATGTTACATTGGCCATCGAAAGTTTTTGAAACGTAATCATCCTTATCGCAGGTTGAAAAAAGCTTTTAATGGCTGTCAAGAAGACTAAACTGCACCTCCACCCTTAACTGGTGATGGAGTTTATAATCGAGTGAGCCATATTGAAGTGGCTTATGGGAAAACTGTCAAGCATAGTGGGGTGAAAAACATGTAGTTGTGCTGATGATGACGAGGACGAGGACGAGGAGGAGCTACAAAAACATATTTCATATCTTTGTAAGTTGTTTGCTGGAGATCCTCCTCGTGTGGTAGCAATTGGGAGAGTGTATGCTATAGGTTCGACGATCCACACATTGTCACTTAGAGAAGATTTAAGTAGAGTGGTCGTTGAAAAAGTTAAAGTTGCCGATGCCGGGGTGCCAGAGCCCACATCAAAGATTAGATTTGTGGGGCAGGCACTCTGTACATTTATTGCATGGCCTACATATCTCCTAAAGGTCATTTCTAAAAAACATAAGGTATGATTGTCATCATTTCTCTTTATGTTATTTAAATTAACACTTAATTTTGTTTAAATTAATACATTTAGTTTTGTTATTTTCTATTATAGGACATTGGGAGTAAACAGAAATCACCAAGTCCTGACCCACAGCCATACCAACAGCCACATCTGTGAATCCAATTCAGGAGTTGTTTAGGCTTTCTCACATCATGTATAATTCACCTTGTCCAATTTCGTGGAATCATAGAGTATTTGGTGTCAACAATGGTGGTATGCCACTCTACGTATACATGAATGATATAATGAAAATCGCCATGGGATCCCAAATGTTAAACATTACAGTTATTCAGTTATGGATGATGTAAGTATATTTTACAGTTACATATTTTTACATTTCTTAATATGTTTTCACTGATATTCAATATATTAACAATGCAGGTACATAAACAAATTAGCTGATAACTCAGGGTATTCTGATATCTATGGATTTCTTGAGCCACAAAGCATACAAATGAATGGAAATAAGAAGTTGGAATGTCAAAATTATATACAGAATTGGATTGGAGAATCCAGAAAGAACATTTATTTTGCCCCAATTATTCAATCGTAAGTTACTAATCTTGATATTTTTTATTTCAAGTAAATTTGAGAACATCAATAATGGATTCATTATTTTAGGAGCCATTGGCAACTAATGGTTGTTTGTCCTGTGGATAAAACTGTGATTTGGTTCTATTCACTGCATAAGAAGCCAAGTAATGACATCAAACAAGTGGTACAAGGGTACGATTTAATTTAACTTATAAAATATTGATATTGTTTGTATAATATGCAAGTTATTACTAATCCTCTTTGATTTTAGTGCAATTAATGTTATTAATGTACTTGGCGGTAGATCTATATCCTTATCTCATACCCTACGTTGGGTGCAGTCTAAGGTATTTTTATTCTTAATTGAACCTATCAAATTCGTTGTAGACTTGTTTAATGAATTAACTTTGATGAAATTGTAGTGTAACAAACAAAAAGGAAGCTGGGAATGTAGCTACTATGTCATGCATTGGATGAAGACCATAGTCCAAGCCCATATCACCGACTCTAGGGAACATGTATGAAAGTGTTCAAAAAAAAAACTACACATACCAGTGCGGTTCCCTCTACAACTGCGCTGGTATGTGCAGTTTCTGTATATTATGGAACATTCTGTGTCATTTTTCAACGCGGTTTCTGAAGAACCGCGGTGGTATGTTATACTTTCCATCGCGGTTGTACAACCGCGTTTGTATCTTCAGTACTTTTTATTGCAGCTGAATCAAACGGGGTTGTACAACCGCGCTTGTAAGCCTTATACAACCGCGATTAATTGTCTTTTTTCTACTAGTGACGCCCAACTCATTACATCAACTTTAAGTTCCGTCTTCCTTGTCGATAAAAAAAAAATCAATCTTACTTAGCCCTATTTTTAATCTCATAATGGGTAGTCATTTCTGTCACAAATTGACGAAGAAATGAATAAATTTATTAATTATAATAAAGGACCATGCAAACCAATCATATATATATATATATATATATATATATATATATATATATATATATATATATATATATATATATATATATATATATATATATATAATTATACTCCACTTTTCAGTCTCTTCTTAAGTTTGATTTTCCTCACAATCTGATTTCTGTGTATTCTTCATTGTGCTCCAAGATTTATCTGCATAATCTTAAAGACTTCTAGAGTAGGCAATATGAACTTGGGTAGCTGAAATAAAGGTAAGCAATTGCATTAAGTCTATATGTATATTAGTAAGGTATCATCTACCATTTGTCTAATGTAGTCACAGTTAGTTTTAGAATTGAGAGGTTTGAATAGAGCTTCAACTCAAATTGTTAAATAAAGATAATATAAAAATAAGATAAAAAGAAAAATAAGTAGACAAAGATTTATAATGTTCACTCTAAAATAAAGTTACATTCAATTTTCTTAAACAAATTATTTAAGAGATTTCACTAAAAAAGTGTTTTGACACCTAACCAAGAATAGTATTCTACATCTCTCCAAATAATGAGTTTTCACCCCCTCTCTAAGAACGAGTTTATACACCTCTTCAAGTATATCAGTTTTAATCTCTCATTGATATCAAAACCTCTTACATAAGAAAAATATTCTCAATAGAGAGAATAATTAAAACTCGCAAGGTATCATTAACACAGAAGAATTTAAAATGGTTTGCTTTCGAAAAGCTAATAAAACAATGAGACTCCACTATAAGAAAACAAACAATTAACTACCAAAAGATGCATGGGCTGTGTGACCCGCTGAAGAAGCATAGGCCAAACCCACTCTACCACGCAGAAACTCATGCATATGGGAAAAAGAAATTTCAAACAAAAAATAAATTCAGTTTGTGTGGGCTAGACCTACGCATCTCGTAAAAAAATATAAAAGAATAAAAGAGAACAGAGTGGTGACAAAATATGCTAGGGCTCGACCCACGAATAATGGAAAAAAATAAAAAAATGGAATGTGCGTGGGCTAGACCCACACAGAAAGCAAAATAAAATAAAATAAAATAAATATGTGTGGGCTAGACTCGAGCATAATGAAAAATAATTAAAATAGAAAATAAATGCATTATGCGTGGGCTAGACCCACGCATAATGCAAAAAAAAGATTAATTATAAAACTTTAATTGCAAGCAGTGTGGGCTAGACCCACGGAAAATGAAAAAAAAATTCAAAAAAATAAAATAAAACCAAACAAGGGCCAGACCCACATATCAAAATATTATTTACACTAGCTTGTTCGTTATCATTGTTCTTCATCTTCAATATCTTTATATAGTCATTTGAATAATGACCGTTAAAGCTTCTATGAATAAAATCCTCTGCACTGATGAATATTTTCTTCTCTATTGTGTTTAATGAATTTTCAATTTATTTGAAAAAATTTAATAAGTTCAACATTTATGAACATTAAGACAAGACTTGTTGGTTGTGTTCTTTTTTCTATTGAGTTTTTCTCTTTTAAAAAAAAATCAAACATTGTATACTTATAACTTTTGCTCTTAATTATTCCATAACTGGTGTTGGATTATCTTCACCATTCTCTTGTTTAAATAAAAAGTTTTTGTGTTATTATTTTAACTAGAAATATTAATTTTGTTGATGATAATCAATTAAATTTAATCATAATAATTATGTTTAATATATATATATATATATATATATATATATATATATATAAATGAGATAAACACTTTCAAATTATACAAAAACTTTCAATTATATGTAAGTGTAATCTGCTTCGAGTTGCTTGTGTAACACCCTACAAAATTAAAGCTTCTACTATGACAGCTAAAGTATTATCATCAGGTGTATCTCACGATATTCCATAGTTAACATGCATCAAAATTACATAATAAAGCTAAACTGAAATTTTAAAATATATTTACAATATCATATATAAGTTTTTTAAAATATAATACTATTCCTAACAACATCCTTCAACCTAGATGATCTCCCAAAGATTCATCTGTAGCAGCATCTGCTCCCGTGTCAAGACACGATCATCACAGACAGAAAAATCAAACACAACACAACCAAAAGCAAAGGGTAAGCTAACCAAATTTTAACAAATCAAAAGCATTCAATTTCATGTATAATCACAATATAAGGATCTAACACACTACGAACATGACTCTATTTCTGGAAGACTCGTGCATCTCCAAATTGTGAATCAACACAGTCCCCACACAAATGAATCATCAATCATGTATGACAGGGTTAGTCCCCCTGAGACTTCCCTGACCAGCTATGTTTCAAGCTGCAGTCACCTAGTTCAAACCTCCTTCGACTCTCACCACCTAGTAATGATAATCTATTTAATTCCTATTACTAGTAGAGTCAGGATATCAATCATTATTGATCAGATCCTTAGACAATGCACTTCCTAATTAACCAAGACACTGGTGTTTTCTTTCCTGAAAACATTATGCGTAGGCTTTTACCAACTTTATCAATACTCTTAACAATATCACATTACAATATAGATCTCTACTCATGCATTCATTCACTTTTAAATCTCAATCTCCACTTCAATCTTAACTTAACATTTAAAGAAATCACTAACCTATCAATATAATTAAACTTAAATTATCAATTAATCTGTTTTACTAAATACATACATTGCATTTTAAAAGAGCTAAACATTCAGAAACAAAAAGCCAATTTTTTTTTTATTTTAGCCTGGCCGAGACAAATTTCGCCCGAGCGAAAATACCACTCACCTGAGCGAAAATTCTTTCACTTGAGCGAAAGTAGTCCAAAGAGAACTGTCCATTTTTGCCTAAGCGAAAATACTCTCGCTTGGGCGTGAATATATCCTCGCCCAAGCAAAGGATTTCTTGCCTGGGCGAAAAACTTCCCGCCTGGGCGAAAATAGTCCAAAGAGCATACTTGCTACTCGAAACCATTCTTGCTTGGGCGAAATGCTTTCGCCTGAGCAAATTATGCAGAAAACATAACTTATCACACAATTTATGCAAGTTTTACTACCACAGAGTTACTACACATGTCTCAAATGACTAAATTAAACAGAAATTAAACTTGCATTCCATCAATTACCACATACTCATCATACATACCAGAATGAATAAACCATCAAGAACTCAACTTAAGTTTCATGCCAGCAAGTAAACCATCACAGATGCATTTTCACAGACATAATTTGAATGAAATCTTAAATCACAAACAAACTGGAATCAGGTAACATGCAAGTCAGCTTCCCTTACCTGAATTGCACTAGAAGTTCTCTCTGATAGCCCCAAAGCCTAAGATCGTCAAGAACTCAAATCTGCATCAAAATGTCCTCTGATCAACGATTAGACGAAAACACTAGGGAACTGAGCTCACAGGAACACTATCTGATAACTCAGATGCCACATGCAAGCTCATAAGGTAGAAGAAAACGAAAACCTAAAAATGACTCTAAGGGAAGAGGGCAGAAAACGAACTTACTCTAACGGAGATTCTGATCGAGTAGACTTGCTCTATTCTCCGTCACGAGTCCAATGGTGGGCTCCGCTTGAGAAACTGATGAGGTACAAAAGCATAGGCTTAGAGAGACGTCAAAGGAAGAAGAGAGTTAGGGTTTTAGAGAGATGATGACTTGAGTGGAAATGAGACTTGATTACTTACTTTTTCTATCAATATTGGTTTTTAATTTAATAATATAATAATCAAGTGTTCATTCCACTTTTACCATTTCAACTCAAATGACAGATTTTCTAGGTTGTTACATCTTGCCATACTTAAAAAAAAAACAAAATTAGAATGAAATCAATAATTTTTTATATTTTATGAAAATTTCTCTATATATTTTGTATAAAAATTTGTAAAAACTGAATTTTTTGTAAATTTTTATATAAGTTGTGAAAGTTTCGCATGGCAAAATCGTTAGAAATATATATTTTGGTTATGCATGTTGTATTTTAAACTAAAAGAAAAGTTTGTCAAAGTAGTTTGACTATTTCACTTTTGAACATAATTTCAAGAATTCATTTCTTATTTATTAATATTCAAATAACTACTTTAAAAATACCTCACCAAATACACTGATTTTTTTTTAAATGAGCCTTGAAATTGTCAAACATTGGTAATAATTAACTAAAATAATAATTAGCACTAATGTGAATTCAACGACTTTGAACGGGTAAAAATATAGATCCTGCGACTATCTGATAGTGATGGCAATACAAGATTTGCATAATAATTGTTTAGTTTATTTTCTTTAAAAAAGTGACCAAGATAAGATCACTTGGAGGGACTGATTAATGAGACCAGAATAGTGTCTGCAGTGCTCGCAAAGTTAAAGTCGGCTAAAAAGTTATTCAATACTAATAATTATATATAATAATGATGAGTTTAGTATACTGATAAATATACATATTTAGTTTCTTTATAGGATGACGATATTTTGAAATTATACATAATAAAATACAATTATTTAATATTTTATTATTTTACAATATTTTATTGAATAAAGTCAATATCAAATAAATATAGTGTCAAAGTATAATTTTTTTTATAACGAAATTTTAATTTTGTTAGAGAAAAATCTAAAAAAAATTCTAGTTAAGACCTTAATTTTCTTACTATTTCCTCTGATTTTCAAAAATAATTAGGAATTAACTTTATTTAAATAGGTTGACTCTAAATATTTCAATTCTGATCAAATTTAAACCCATAAAATATTCCTAAAACATAATCAAATGAAATCAATTTCAGTAACATAATAACAATTTATAAAATTTTAAAATATATAATCCTTTTAATACATATTATTCTTATTGTTTTTGAAAAAATTTTGTTATTATAACTTTTGAAAATTTCTCACCTTATAACACCTTTTAGACCTAAAAACATAAATAGATAATACCCTAAAACAATTAAGAGTGGTTATAAAAAAAGTATTAATCAATATTTTTAATATTCTTTTAATGTTGGGTTTATACGATTTTAATTTTAATATTTTTAACCGTCTTAGTTAGAAAGTGTGAGAAGAACAAGAACTTTTTATTAGTTAATTAGTACACAATTTGTGACCTATATTTCATATATTTTATGTATGATTCATTTCATTTTATTTTGACCTTTAAATGTATATTTGATGGGGAGATTTCTTGTCACCATTCTCATTTCTTGTCATTTGAAGACCAATGAAAAATATTTTTAAAATTTCATGAAATATAAAGGATGATGATTACAATTTACATACTATTGAGATATAATAAAATTGAATCTTTTTGAATGGGATATGATCACATATTTAATAAAAAAAAGTGCAATTTATACAAATATATAATAAAAGTGAATCTTTTTGAATGGGATATGATCACATATTTAATAAAAAAAAGTGCAATTTAAACAAATTTAGTCAAGACATAATGTCATTGATGATTATATAACATACATATGGATCTGGATTAATTTAGCACGTATAAGAGATGAGTGTGAGATAGGAGTAAGAGGATTTATACAATTTGTGCGAGTCAATAGTAGTGTTAACAGACATTTAGGTGTCATTGGATTAACTATTTGAATGGAAGAAAATTGGATGCTACCAAAATTAGGAAGCACCTTCTTTGTGACGAGTTTCTATAAAATTATACAAATGCAGAAATTTTTAGCAACTATCTTGGAGGCATAGCGCGTGAGAAGATTTCTATTTTAGTACCTTCGTGGGATCATGTATGTGGATCGGAACATGATGTGTTGATAAAAAGGAATGATCTGAGAGGATTTTTGATAATGTATATAGTCTTATTGTTATTATATATTTGTTTTTTTATATTAAATCATAATTATAAGTTTTTGTCATGTAGACGTATTTTGATATCCTTAATGTACATACACTAATATCGAAGGTTCTTTCTTCGGTCGCCATAAAATTATCACTTTACATCAAAATTGACGACAACACATGTTTTTGAAGAAAAAAATAAATAAAAAGGTGAAATTTACACAAGAATTGACCAAACAACTTATGTTTGTTTGTTCAAAGTCATGAAGATAAGAAATGAAAGGTCGGTACAATTTAGTTCATTCATATATTAGGTCATAAATAAATACATTATTAAATGACTAAATCTGTTTCTCATTTGTGACAGGATGTTAGGAAAAAAATTAAAGTTATTCAAGTACAAAATGTTATCCCACACTTATTGTTTCGAGGAAGCTATGATGAAGGAGAAGGAGAAAACATGACGTCTACTACTTCTGAGGATGTGACAGGGATAATTTATGTTGTATCTCCACATTCTCGTCACTAAAAATGGAGCAAACTCGTATAAAAAATAAGTCAAGTGCATATATTTCTGATGAATCACATGTAGTCTCTAAAAAATTGTAAGATAATTTGTTCTCAACATAGTTTTAGGTATTATTTCAACATAATATCAATTACTTATATAATTTTGTTATCTCTTAGGATTCACTGGTTGAGCAAGTGCAATTGGATGACCTGAGCACCCTAGTCGTGTGCGTGTTGTAGGAGCAACGATGGATATTCGTTGGTTCTTTGGAACATCTTCACACCAATACTCCTTTGAGACACCTAAACAAGAAGCTATTTTGCAATTAAGGCGTAAATCATGTAGGAGGTTACTTGGAATCTGAGACAAGAGTTTAAGTAGTGTCTAGAGACCGTATAGTTCATGCATAAGAGACCTTGATGGCTCCAACAGTTAGTGTTAGCATAAAAGGGAGTTGTGCAACTGATAATCTATCAGGAGATGGCATTGGGTCCACAACCCATTGGAGGTGAGGATAGTTATATATGGACGATAGTTCTATTCCTCGATTGGTGATCTTAGGTAAAGTCTTTAAAAGGGCCATTGTGTTTCATAATATGACTTTCCCCTTGATGTGGTCAAGGTCGTGGACGAGAAAGTTCACATTGGTGATACAATAGTTCTTGTGCCAATAAATGAGGTAATTAATATGATACAAGCATTTCAAACATTTGTAGTCTAGTCTGGTCACCTTGTTAAACCTATTCCAAACCCCTTGGCAAGAAAATAATTTGTAATTGTTAATTTTTATTTATGTATGAATATCTTTGTAATGTAAGTTAATGAAAATGTTGTTTATTTTGTAGCAACATGTATCTATTGATGATCCTATGGTTGCATTGTTACAAGTTGTTATGGCTATAAGTACAAAGCCAATAGAGGTTATGTGGGATGCTACTATTTTTTTCAGGAAGAGTGATATCTCATTATATATATACACATGTTAGATGTTTTAGGTTGTAGCAAGAAATCAAGAGCTTAATGTATCATTCAATTGTGGATGATGTAAAAAAAATTTACTAGCTTCTCTTGTCTAAGATGATGATCTCCACAATAGTTTTTCAATATTCGACAGAGATACTAATCCAAAACTCTAGAGATCTAGAATAACTTATTATAACAAAACTAAAATTTAGTATAATCTTAATTAGGTTGAGATAAATATTTTTCTTAACTGACTCTACTAAGATTGATGACAAAAGCTAAGAAAATAAGAGATCTTTATGACAAATAGAAACTTACTCTTTGAAATTCTGATTTGTTAGAAATGATCCTAAGCACTTGTGTGTTTATTGTATCTTACACATGTCTCATCTCAATGGATACAAAATGTCAACAACTTCATGAGAATATATATAAATTAAGAATAACTTTGCTAAAGCATATTTGAGAGATTCCCTTATGCAAAAAGTATGTTAAATTGAAGTAATTTGGAAAGATTTGAATGAATATAAAACTTATGTTGATAACCAATAAATTAGTGGTAACTAATAAATAAGAAATGCGACATGTTTTACCTTAGAAATTGTAACTTTCTCATCTTCAAAATATGATGATTTTACAATAAGTAAAATTTTTAGTAGTAAGAATTGGGAGAGAAAAGTTCCGAGGAGTTGACGAAAAAGTATTTAGTAAAGAAAAAAAATATTGCTTCACAAAAGTATTTTGTTGTAAAGGTGAAAAGTAAACTACAATTGAGACACTCAACAAAATATATATATATAAACGGATAAGGATACGAATTGAAAATGTTACAAGCAATATGAATATTTTTTTCAAATGTTCAAAATAACGTTATCTTTGAAGACATTTATCATTAGTAGTAATTTTTCATTGAAGAGAAAAAAAAAAAAGAAAAGACTAAAATGAGCTTGTTTAATATGCTATTTTTAAAACAAAAGTATGAATCTCAATGCTTTGAAGAGTATATTGATTTGAGTTAAATTGAAAATATAAACTATAAGTTACATATATTATAATATATTTATAAATCGGATCAAAAATAATTTTCTATCCAAATGAAGTTAGAATGTAGAAACAATATGCAGAGATAAAAGTAATGCCTTATTTTTATTTTTACATTATTCTCATTTATGAGTTTCTTTCACGTTATATTTAATGTCGATGTTTTATAATTTTCAATAGTTTTAATTTTTTTTGTTTTTTAAATTGTCTTTTATTTCAAAAACTTAAAAGAATTTTTTAGAAAAACATCTCCGATTTGTTCATACTTTTGTTATAAAAAGTAATTTCTATAACGCAACTTATTAGTATTATAATTGGTCATTTTTTTTTCTTTTAACATCAAGAATGAAGCTTATTTCATTTTTTTATTTTAAATATTAAAATATTATTTCTAAAAATAACTACATTTTCAGTCAGTAAATTGGATTTATATTATGAATTTCAACATTTTTTTTGGTATTTAATGTTATGTTTAATACATTTACACTGAAAACATGGCTAATCTAAACAAATAAAAAATCCAATGCAAATTTAGTTGTTTTGATTGAAAATAGTTTATTTTTTAATCATCCAATTTTCATAAAAAAAACACAACTACACTCAATTTAAGAACTGACTAGTCGTATCATTGAAATATAAAATCTGTCTATTCTTTTCCAGTTTCCTTTGATCAGCACACTCTGTCATATTGATGACTATTTCTTCCTGCACTTACATTTTTATTTTTATTTTTTGCTGCACCCAATACTCATGAAAATATTATAAATATTTTGCTCCACCCAATACATATTTTTCCAAACACTTATCAATAGTGTTATATTTTGGATTGTTCCAAATAATTTCAGAATATTTTTTCTCTATTGCATATTGTTTTTGTATTTTGGATTGGTTACTTTTCACTGCAAACCCAGGCCTAGTGCCAAGAAACAAAAAGCCACATAAGAACAGCAGACACCTACACAAAACCTTAGAAAGCAAGGGATCTTCAATAGATAAATTTAATCGCTGGACAAGCCTCGAGAATTTCAAGTTCATGGTCTACATCTTTTGAATCTTTTCCTTTTCTTTCTTATGTTGTGTTGGAAACCGATTGAGCATTGCTATATGGAAAGGAGCTGAAACTATCTGGAACTTCTAGAAAGATCACGCTGGATTCATCAACGGAGGTGATTGTACATGAGCTGCCATCTGATTTAACATAACCATCAACATAGATAAATCTATCATTCCATGTGAACCCCTAACGACCCGTATTACTTGAGAATCCTTTCCAGAACCTTTTCAACTCAAAAGGACTAGAGAGCTGAAAACAGAGCATCTCAAAGAAGGTTGAAAACATGTAAAAACTCATTACAACAGAAACACAGAATATCTAACGCCACCACAAACAGTCTAAGGCACCATAACTTAGAGTGTCTAAAGTAATTTAGTTCATATTATTGGATTAGTTTATAATAAAATTTTGTCCAACTAATAATTGAAGTACAACGATTTTAAAGAAGGACCGCCTTATATTATTACAAGTATTATACTAATTATTGCATTATTAAGTTAAACAATTGCAGGTTAACATAAACATACATTATTGCTATATTTTTTTAACGGTCAAGAATAATATATATATATATATATATATATATATATATATATATATATATGCTAATTACATCTATATTTTTGAGAAAAAAATATTAAATAAAAAGTTATTACACATTGTAATAAATAATAAAGAGAATCTCATTTTAAGTTTTTCTTAAATAAATTTTTTATATTTTAATGTAAATTATTGATGGGCATGCATGTGTCAATGGAGTTGGATTCTTCATGTTCATAATAATGCATTAGATGTCAGTTTTATTAAAAAAAATACTTAATATTTTTGTTTTCATATTATTTTAAATCTTAACCTTTATTATTGTATAATTTATATTTGTATTTTTTTACACTAAAAAGGACTTTTTATTTAATCTAATATATGAGCACGTGGAGTATAATTTGAAATGTGTTTTTATGAGTAAGAAAAAACACAAAAATTAAAAATAAAATCAATGATTGAGACTATAACTTTTCAAGTCACACTTAATTAAAAACTTATGTTACTTAGTTATGTATTTTAATACTGATCATTTTATAATAAAAAGTTAATGTTTATTTCTTGTATTCTCATGCACCAAAATGGGAACAACATGCAAAGGGAGGACCAACACCGAGACAAGTACGCAACTATAATGTTTTGACTATAACTAGTTTTTAAAATAAATAAAAACAATAAATTCAAATTTTCGTATTAAATATTAAATTTAAAATTAAAATATATAAGGCAGAGTTATTAAATGAAACAAGATTTGGAGAACACAAGGTCAACTAACTTGTCAATTATCATGATAGTAGGAGATAATTATTATAATTAACTGTTTTTGATTTTTTTAGGAGAAGCTGTCCATATTAGATGGTAACATTCTAAAGTTTATTTTGTGATCTTTTGGAGTGATAAATGGACTATAAATTGATCTTCATAAATAATTCATTCTTAATTTTAGGAGTTTTAAAATGAGCCAATCTGATCTGATTCATAAGTCAATTTAACTACTAGGCTCTTTTTTTAGTCAAAGGTTTTATAATCTGACGGGATCTACTATACCATTATAAGTTAGGTAGTTATTCACTTAATTATATATTATTCTTCTAATTTATTTTATATATTTATTATAATATAATTAATATTTATTGTAAAGTAATCAAAGTTAATTGAATCAATTTATCTATTTATAATAATACAATGAAAACATTCACTAATTTTACTAAGATAATAAGTAAAACAAAAGTATTAAATAACATTTTAGTTTTAAAAAATAAAATGATTAACCTACATAACTAAAAATATAAAATAATTATAATAAAAAAGTGATGAAAAAATAATAAAGGATTTTTGTTATCACATTTAAAAAAATTATATTATTTTTTTCAATTTAACTTAACTCAAATGAAAGTGTTTTTGGATTAATGAGAAGGTGATGAGAGATTAAAAGAAAATTTATAAAAATGTTGTGAAAGATGAATTTAGGATGATTGATAAAATATTTTTTATTATAATTTTTAGTTTTATTATTTTTATTATTAATATTATTATTATTATTATTATTTTATTATAATTATGATTTTAATTTATAATTTTATTATTATTTATTGTATTAATATTTTATTTTAATAATTATCTTATTTTTTTATTATTTTATAAATTTATTATAATATTTTTTTATTTTTTATTAATATTTTTTTATTTTATTAAATTTATTATTATTGCATTATATTTATGCTTCAATCAACCTAAATTTTCGCCTACATATCCCTTAATTTTTTTTTCCGTTTTACGTGATTAATAAATTTTTTATTTCTTAATGTTCTAAATTTTCGCATACATATCCCTTAATTTTTTTCCGTTTTACGTGATTAATTAATTTTTTATTTCTTAATATTCTAACTTTTAATGTTTTTCTTTCTTTGCTATTTTTCCATCTGCAGATCCAATCGCAAAGGATTTATTGATGGTCTCAATTTGTTTGAAAATAAGGAATTAAAGTCGTCACTTTATTCAACTTAATATGACTTTATTTGTGAAATTTGAAATAATACAATTTCAATTAAAAAATATTTCAATATTTATCAAAATTATTGCTATTAGTGGTTTATTTTCAGGAAAAACATATTTCTGGATTTGGTTGACACCTACTTTAGCAAACAAGCAACACGTAACAACATAATCATTCACTAATGGTGATAATGTACAAGTTTTTTCAACCTTGTAACCAGATCCATAGACAAAACTTAAAAGTTATACGTTTTTATTGTGTTGAAGATGATGTTTTGTGATTAAATAGATGGTAAATTTCGGACAAAGTTTAGTATTGATGGCTTTTTTTTTTTTTTTTTTTTTTTTTTTTGATATTTGTACTATCATGAATTCTAACTATGACATGTGGGCATAATCTTATTTCATGTTCTCTTTGTTTGGATTAATATTAGAAAAAGATATATTTTCTTTCATATATATTTTTTTTTTGTTCTTTCTCTGACTAAAACACGTTCTATGCTTTGATAAATTTTAATAATATTTCCGCCTTGAAAAGGAAGTTACAACTTTTTCCGTCAAAATAATTACCCTTGTTTCAATCAATTTCCTATAGAATTTTTTCAATTGTTTAACATACAATTTTATATGGTTTAGTGACTAAAAAACAATATCATTTATTATACAATAATGTATGTATTCTTTTTAATGACCGAATAATGTTTGTCACTGAGTAGCATAATTTAGAATACGTGTGTAGCTTTATAATAGATTTAAATTATGGTTATTATTGAACATTAAACTTACTTATCAGTTATAGTGACGGGAATGGTGATAGATATAAGATAGGTTAAGACAGAATTAGTATTACATAATTTGGTTGTTAAATTATGTAAAAAGAAAGTCTATTTTCTATTTCCTTTTAGCTCTAATGTCACCCTCTTAGGTAATCTCCTTCGTTTTCTTTCCTTCTTTTTCTTTCTTTTCTTACATTTTTATTTATTTTTTTCTTTATTGACCTTCTTCCTCTTGTCTCGTTCAATTTCATCCCTCTTTCTTGTCACCTCCTTTGTGCTTGATGTCTTGTGCTTGATCTCGATTACATACTATCTTTACAAAAATAATGAAAGGTAATATATAAGATTGAATAGTCAATTAGAAAAAAGAAACAAAATATTTTTTTCTTAAAAATAATGGTGACCATGTCCTTGAAATAAATAGTTTAATAATTCTTATGTTATTAGGAATGAATGCATCATTTATTTGCCTCATACCTAAAATAGAAAATCCTCAAAAGATGAATTTAGGTCGATTTCTTTAATAGAATGTGTATATAAAATAATATTAAAAAAATATATGGTAGGATGGATAAAAGGAATACTAACAAACATTATATATATAAAAACGATCAATCGTTTTTAAGGAAAGATGTTTATTGAATGGAGTAGTGGTAGCAAATGAGGTAATTAAAAAGATGAAATGAAAAAAGGAAGGAAAATATAATAATTAAGGTTGATTTTGAGAAGGTTTATGACACAATTAACTAAGATTATCTTGCATATATGATGGGAAGATTAGGATTCAGTCTTAAATGGATGAGGAGGGATGCTTAGAGTTTTCAACAATATTAGTTTTAAGAGAAGAGTTCAAACTTGAGAAAAGGCTTAGGCAAGGAGATCTCCTAGCACCTTTCTTTTTCCTTATTCTAGTTGAGGTATTATCATGTACAATTAGGCAAATATAGATAAAAGGGATAATGAAAGGAATAAAGATGGGAAGAAAGCCATAATATGATGTTAGTCGAGTTGTTGTTCCTCTCATTTATTTTTCTACAGTTAAGTTTCTTCAAGGAAATAGGGTCATGAGGTAGTTTAGGTTACACCAACCTATTTCCATCAACCCGTTAAACTTAGATGATGTTCATAAAGATGACATGCGAGAAAGAAAAAATAAATATTGGCCCCAATATCATCAAAAGTGAATCACCATGTGGAATGATCGACATACCTGCCTAATTCAGAGGCAACAATTTGGCAGAAATAGTCATTTGTGTGACACTGCATCATATATGCAATGGTACATCTCACGTACTATCCAATATATAACCCCTCAATAAACATCGATGTCCAATGATAATGTAAGTTCATTTTGTATTAAGTTTTATATTGCAATTATTAATCACAATCATTTGTCACAGTATAACATGTTCCCCCAACCTCAACAAAGTCAACCTCAATCGAACTATCAACATATTAGATCATCTTCTAGTGCACAACAATTTCAACCTCCAAATGTTGTCGATTTTAATTTTCAACCACCTTCAATGTTCAGATACATGGATAACATTAACAACATGGTTGGAAAACTCTAATAAAAATTTCAGCTCAATTGGAGAAGAATTCACTATTGGATCTCCAAAATAACTAAGACTACTAGTGACGAGAATTTGTTGTGGATAACAACCCTTAAAAAATTTTCTGGTGTTTCTATAGACCTCCAATGGACAATCCCATCGTACAAAATGAAGAACTATAAGTGAGGAATCTTCAAGAAAAATTGCAGCTCAATCGGATAAGATTTTACTGTCGGATCTTCAAAACAATCGAGGTTGGTTGTTGTAGATAATAACTGTATCTTCATATCAACATGAAGTTCCTTCCACCTATGACATGTTCCCATCGTAGCCAAATTGGTTTCACACTCCACCACATAATATATTTGGGACTTCTTCCAACCCACCCCCCTCCCCCCCTTTCTACATACAATCAAATACCATCCATAGATTGTTATTGACCAACAACGTATTCCCAAACATTAGATAATGCAAGTGAGAATGATCATGAGAAACATGATGATAATGAAGCTGGATCACCACTTCCACAACCATCTGTCCCATCTACTAAACATGGAGCACTTAGAAGACCATGAAGACAACGTCGAAGGCCACGATGTGGCACTAAATCTCATAACTAAATATTTTCTTCCTTCTTAAATTTTATGTTCATCTTCTACTTTTACTCATCATGTGTATCGAACTCTAATGTTTTTTTAACCATGTTATTTAAACTCTAGTGTTAGAAAATTACTTGATACCAAACCCTAACAAATGAAATATTTTCATTCCGTCACATAAACAAACATACAAATTCATTGTACCAAACACAATTTCAGCACAAACTCTTTTTTTTCTTCTAAATCACGGAAAACGTGCTTGTAAGCATGATTTTTAAACGATTTTAAAAAAAGACACAACTTGTGCTTATAAGCACGATTTAAAAAAAAAATAACTCATGCTACCAGACATGATTTTATAGGTGGCAGAAAAAGGAATTTACTCATCTCGTCTCCGTATGCATGACTAAAAGTATGACAAAACAAAAATTTTATCAGAAGCTAAAGTCGTGCTTGCTAGCATGACTTTTTCATTATAAGATCGTTCTCCTAAACATGATTTACCTATCCTTGTAATTTTTTTAAAATTGACCTATTTTGATATTTTCCATATAAATCTGCACCATTTGTATGAAAAGACCGTGACACAACACTCTAATGGAGCATATGTTACCATTCATGTTGCCAAGAGTGAGTAAGAAGGATAATATCTTGTGAAGCACAATGTGGGTAGCGGTCATGTGACGTATCTAAAAATACAGAAATAATAACATAATGGTGGATGATAATGAAATATTTGCAATGACGCACCTCAAAACTTGGCCTGGATTACTAATAAATTATCTAAAACTAACTTTTATCATATTGGTGTTTATGTCGACAATCTTGTATCTTATTCATTATCTAATACACTGTTAAAATACATTAATATTGATATATAATTGGGGTAGGATTACTTTCAAGTAGCTTCAATTCATGGATATAGAGGCTAGTTTTGCTTTTGGCCTAGGGTTTGGGTGCAATGAGGGTGGGAGTTATGTCTAGTTATAGGGGGTGAGCTAGTGTATTGGTTTTCAAATGTTAGGCTTCCTTCGATAAGGGATAGAGTGGTTCTTTGGGAAGGTGAAAATGAGAGATTAGTTTGTGGGATTGCATAGGAAAGGTTGGAGTTTTTGACTGATCTGGAATTCTGATGTATCTAGTTTTATCCCTACATTTGATCTCCTCTGTTGCAGCTGTAACAGAGGCTATATACGTGGTTATTATGATAATCATGCTTTGATTCACTCTGTAGCGCTTTTTCGGAGAAGGAACTATCAAGAAGTGGACTTTAAGCCTAACTCAATCTTACAAAATCAACTTGCAAGGTGAGGTTTGCGCCCACTTATAAACCATTGAAGGGTCTCATCTCTGGTCGATGTGAGATCTCCAACACACCTCCCTCACGCCGAGACTCCTCAACTCGAGCGTGAAACTTATATGTAAGGGTGGTTCGATAGCGACCCGATAGCGGGTGGCCCGATAGGCCCAACAATCTTGCTAGGATATGCTTTGATACCATATCAAGAAGTGAACTTTAAGCCTAAATCAACCTTACAAAATCAACTTGTAAGGTGAGGTTACCAATATCACATATTGACTAGAGACGAGACATTTCAATAGTTTATAAGTGGGTGCAAACCTCACTTTACAAGCCAGTTTTGTAAGGTTGAGTTAGGCTTAAAATTCATTTCTTGATATGGTATTAGAGTCTATCCTAGCAAGGTTGTTGGGCCTATCAGGTCACCCATTATCGAGCTGCTATCGGACCATCCTTACATATAAGTTTCACGCTCGAGTTGAGAGTCTCAGCGTGAGAGAAGTGTGTTAGAGATCTCACATCTACTAGAGATAAGACATTTTAATAATTTATAAGTGGGTGCAAACCTCGCCTTACAAACCAGTTTTATAAGATTAAGTTAGACTTAAAGTTCACTTCTTAATAAAAAGAATTACATGCCTTCTTAATACAAATTTTCATTTAGTTTTTTTTTGTGAACGACACCGGTTTTATTTAGGTAGTTTAGTTTTCTTGGAGATGTTGGAGGGTAGTGGCCGTCAGCAAGTGCAGGGACGAGGATAGAGGCTCATATGGCTTAGAGAGGACCTTTGTCTAATATGGATGGATTGAAGAACTCCAAATGCCCCCTTTAGAAAAAAAATACATCTTTACTACAAATTTTTAGGTCTTATCTGAGGTTCTTAGTTTATTTCTTAGGACCAACATACCATACCTTTCTACCAGGTCATGAAAATCAGTTACATTTTTAGTGTCCTGAAAGGTAGACAGTTTATTTTGTATTTTTTTTTAAATTTCACTGTTGCAACTAAATGAGTGAAACATGAAATTTCATCTATGAACTAAATTGACAAATCCAAAAAATGCATCATTAACATGTGCGATATACTAAGATTAACTAGTGCAAATGCGGGTATTCCTCAACGACACGATTTAATTCAATGTTTTAGCTTTTTTCAATACGTAACTTAGGTTACATGCATTTAATTAACTATAATGACATTCCCTTCTATATATTTTATTTAAACTCTATCTTATAATTAGTTATTGGCCGACTGAAAAGATTATTTTCTCTATCTGAAAGCAAGCGATTCAAGTGATGCGTTCTCATAAAATTGTAAACACCAATAGAATGACCCATTCTACTTGACGACCAAGGAAAAGTTCTAATGATACTCCACATTGAATTTGAAAGCTAGCATTATTTACAATATAATTCTTATCTTCTTCTGCTTGGCATAAGCTCTCGAAATAATTAAAGATTATTCTAAGACAATGAAACGTGCACACGCCACCTTTACTGAAAATTATTAAATATTTAACCAAATTGATGGAAATATGTACACGTATAAACCAATTTTATTCTACTTTATTTATATCCATTATGCCTTTGCTTCCAATAAAAGTTCCCAAGTGATCCACACATCTAAAATCTAATAAATAAAACGAAAAAAAAAATAAAAGGAAGGCTTCTCAATAGTTTGAAAATAGATTAAATTTTAATTTTGAAGATTGCCTTTGAATTGATCAACTCATTATCATGATATTATTTTAATTATAACCTAAACAAACTCAATTAGCTGTACATGTCGTTGAACTTCGACCAGCTCAATAACAAAATAATTATCCGTTATCATGACCCATAATAAGAAGCATTACACTCCTCGTTGTGCCTTGCTTAATTAGTTAAAGGGTGGTGATAGTTTGAGATTATAGTACAATTATATATTATTATATAATATTTTATTAAACAAAACGGTTGTCAATTGAAAGTATCCTATGAACAGTGTTAAACTATCTTTTTCTTTAATTAAAAATATTTTCATTTTGACTGGTTAAATATTTCCTTCATGGGTGTGCCCTCGTGATCAAAACTTCGTATCTACACAACCACATTCCACCACAATACAACCCTGAACCAATGCAGTTGCATTTGCTATGAAAAGACCTTGCAATATTTTATTTCGACATTTCAACGTAAACACGAAATCTTAAACATAATCACCAAATCAGTGTGTCTATATATAGGACATACAACCTCGGAAACCCACGCATTGATCTACTCTACAAAATAAATCTAAGTTCACACTTAAGTTCACATCTTAGTTTGTAATTTTCTTTCATTAATTTTTCCTTTTGGACATGAGACCTCTCACGCTTGCTCCAGCATGGGTTTTCCTTCTGTTAGCTTTGTCTTCTGTGGCTTCCGCGACTATTGTGGAATACACATTCAATGTAATTTCTCTTCCTCTACATTCTATGCAAACATCCTTCTCATTTTCCATTCTTATTTTCCTCTTTTATAAACTTATCTAGGGAAGTTAATTTATCCAACCAAACATGCATGCCATAATCAGAATAAATATCTTTTAATTAGTTTTTATCTATACACATTGGTGAGTAATACTCAGCTATATAACCTTTGTTTCTTACTATTTTCTTTGGTTCTGAAATGTTGTAGGTGGAGAACATGACTATCCCTCGGTTATGTAACGACCAAGTTATAACTGCTGTGAATGGACAATTTCCTGGACCTACTATACGAGTGCGAGAGGGTGACACTCTTGTGGTTCATGTGTTGAACAAGTCCCCTTATGACGTTACCCTGCATTGGTAATTGCTCCTTCTTAATTAGTATAACTAACTCTTAAAAAATTAAAGAAAAACATGGAGAGGTTAATAAGTTACATAACATCTTTCCCATTTGCAGAAGAAAAGGAAAACGACGTTAATCTATACTGTACTTTAAGAGGCATGACACACCTGCTACTGACAGCAAAATATATTATTGTACTGCAAACCCTTAGAAAATGTTTACTTATACTTTTCCTCTCTCTTTGCATTTTCTACTTTCACTTTCTAGTAAAACTGTGACTTTATTTTAGATCTGTTTCAAAGTTTTATGCAGAAAACAGAAAAGAAAATAACTTTTCAGTAGGTTTTCTATTTCAAAGTTTAATATAGGAAATAGAAAAAAACAAAATTGTTTTCTGTGCAAATATTAGAAAATACAAAATAAATTAAAATAATGTCAGTTTTGTAAATAAAGAATGAAAACAAGAATAAAAAAGTACAAGTAAACGTTTCTTAATTTTTCACTTCTAGTTCATCTGCGTCAAAATCATTTATAGGTAGTGTATGTTTTCAAGTCGGATTTGTTTCACTCGAATTAAGAAAATAAACAACTGACTCTGAATGTGAGATGTATTTTTTCCATGTATATAATTTATTTGATATTATCAAGTCCCTACTTTTAAGTTCTTGCTATGATTTTTACTATGCTTAAATATCATATTGGTTTGTAAAACATAGGTTTGCTTTCATTTTAATCCTCTTAAAAAATTAATGTTTTTATTTTTATGGTTTCCTTTTTTTGTTTTAGATTGTTTCAATCTGTATGAAGTTTAAAACTTAGTATTAGCCTTCTTATGTTGAAAGATTAAAATTTCATTTTTAACAAATAATAGACTTCTTTTAAACGTCTAGCAATCATCTTTAAGAAAACATGGTCTAATATTAAAGACTAGAAAAATAATTAATGCGGATCTAGAAAACAACAGATAGAAGATCCAAAACGAAAACAACTACAGAAAATGTAGGGATCAGAATTTTATTCGAACATATTCTGTATGTAATTTAAATGATCAATGTTTTACCTTTTAGGTTATAAGGAGTTGCAGTAACATACCCTTTCACACACCTCTTATTTTGGGAATGTCCTATTAATATAATTCAAAATATATTGAACGAAATAAAATGAAATTTGTAATTAAAACATTCAAAAATGAGTTTGTTATATCTTAAAATTAGAAAGAAAGAAAAGGCACAGTAAAGAGTATTGATTTCTAATATTTAAACTTTTGTTGACATTGTTAATGCTTGATTACTTGTAAAAGAGAAAGTTTTATTACACAGGCATGGAATATTCCAACTTCTAAGTGGATGGGCAGATGGTCCTGAATATGTAACTCAATGTCCAATTCGTCCAAATCATAACTTCACTTACAGATTCAAAATAGATGGACAAGAGGGAACTCTTTGGTGGCATGCTCATTCATCCTTCCTTCGTGCAACAGTCCATGGTGCACTTTTTATCTATCCCAGGAGAAAACATCCTTATGCTTTTCCTAAGCCCTACAAGCAAGTTCCCATTTTATTTGGTACATTAAAGTCTTCTATTTTCTATTACTAAACTCACACCCTTTTTCTAGTGATTTACTGTTTTCTTATATTTTAATTATTTGTTCTTTGTATATACCTCAGGTGAATGGTGGAAATCCAATGTTATGGAGTTTGATGACCAAAGACTTACCCCATCTGTTGCTTTTATGATCAATGGCTTGCCCGGTGACCTATACAATTGCTCTCAAGATCGTATGTAACTACCCTTCATTAATTATAATCTTTGATTTCCTGTTATATTTGATAATGTCTGGATGAGTTTCCCTGCAAAAATGTTTATAAAATTAGGTATTTTCATTCATTTAAAATTGTTTTCCTTTTTCCCATTGCTTTTGTAGAGATGTTCAAACTGAAGGTCAAACCTGGCAAGACCTACTTGCTAAGGATAATCAACACCAACCTTATAAGCCAAATGTTCTTCAAGGTTGCGAATCACAGGTTCACTGTGGTTGCAATCGATGCAGTGTACACAACACCTTATGCCACCAATGTGGTGGTGATTGCCCCTGGTCAAACCACTGATGTCTTACTCCAAGCTAATCAACCAATCGGTTCCTATTACATGGCTGCGTCAGTTTATAACACGGCACAAGCAGCATTTGACAATACAACAACTAGAGGACTCGTTGTCTATGAAGGATCCAAATCAACCACTCCTTTGATGCCAATCATGCCACTTTTCAATGACACAAAAACTGCTCATAAGTTCTACACCGAACTAACTGGGCTTGTAGATAGGCCTCACTGGCACCAATGTCCAAATGAAGTGGATGCGAAAATGTTCATTACATTTGGGTTGAATCTAGCACCTTGTCCACAGAATGAGACATGTTTTGGCCCTGAAAACACTAGAGTGTCATCCAGCATGAACAATGAATCTTTTGTTCTTCCTAGTCACAAGAAAATGTCCATGTTGGAAGCATTCTACTATAATGAAAGTGGCATATACAACAAGGATTTTCCAGAAAGGCCTCCCCTAGAGTTTGACTACACCAACCCAATTAATAGTCTTGATTTTTCTCTCCTATTTGCACCCAAATCAACCAAGGTGAGAAAGTTGAAGTTCAATTCCACCGTGGAGATTGTGTTGCAAAACACTGCGTTGCTTGATGCAGAGAACCACCCCGTGCACATTCATGGATTCAACTTCTTTGTCCTAGCTCAGGGCTTTGGAAACTTCAATGCTACACGAGATAGGGTAAAATTCAATTTAGTGAACCCGCAGATGCGAAATACAATTTCTGTGCCCGACGCAGGGTGGGCTGTGATCAGATTCAAAGCAAATAATCCAGGTATGTTCTTAGTGAATTCACGTGTTTTTTATTATGAAGTTAATTAATTACTTTTAGTTAATTATGATTTGATGAATGTATTAGTTTGGCTGTCTCGTATATTATGCTAAGTTGTTCCTCACTAACAAATATTGCAGGTATATGGATGATACACTGCCATGTGGACAATCACATGTCATGGGGGATGGCCACGGCTTTCGAAGTTGAGAATGGACCCACTCCATCTTCCACATTGCCTCCCCCACCTCCTGATCTACCTACATGCTAATGGAGAAACTTGCTCTCTTTGTTCCACTTGGCAAGAAATTTGTAACAAATATCGCATTCTATCAATTTATTTGGTTTCTTCAACTGTAACAGTGTTTTGCTATCGTTATTCTATATATTTGATACAACATTTCCATAACTACGATGATTCATTTCATTCAAATTAGTTATTTAGTGATCGATTTTACTCATTAATATATTGAAGTTATAATTAGTGACAAAAATAGTTACAAATCAAAAACTGAAAACTAATTTTCTTTAACAAATAATTTCGATTCAGTTACTAAATGATTATAAAAAGAAAATTGTAGTAATCAAATCTTGCGATTAAGGTAAGGTTATCTGATTGTGACAGAAATAATGAATGAATACTAATTTATTTTAGAAAGTGATTTGGATCTTTTAATTAAATGATTAAAAAAAATTAGTGATCAAAATACCGTGATAACTAATTATAATCGAAATAGTAATTGAATATCAATTTATTTTAATGATCGATTTTGACTCAATTATTAAATGACTATAAAAAGATTTAGTGATCGAAATTAGGTGGTCATTAACTGTGAGTAAAATATTAAACAAATAGGAATTAATTTTAGACCAATTTGAATTCAGTCGCTAAATTATTACAAAAAAAATTTAGTAAACGCAATTAAGGGGTTTTTAATTATGATTGAAATAGAGATCAAATACTATTTTATTTTATTAATTGATTTGGATTTAGTCACTAGTTTAATGATGAAAATAAGTCAATCACTAATTATGACTGAAATAACGAGAAGACTATTATTATTATAATTATAATTATTTTTTATTATTATAATTATTACTCTAATTATAAATATAAATAATAATAATAATAATTATTATTATTATTATTATAAAGAGGATATTAATATTATTATTATTATTAACAATAATTATAGTAATAATATTAATAATAATAAAAATAAGAGTCATACAATAATCGCAAAAATTAATTAGTGTAGTGGTTAGAAGTTGTATGGTTATTAAAGGTATTCTTAAGTGCTTTGAATTGGCTTTGAGATTAAAGGTCAATTTTCACAAAAGTAAGGTAGGTGGGATCGGGTGGATTTCACAACCTTACATCTGTTGTTCTCGTCAATCTTAAACTATAACACAGTGAAGATTCCTTTCACTTATTTGGGTGTATTGATTGGTAGGAATCATAGGAGAAGAGAATTTTGGAAGAATGTGATCATTAAAATTAAGAAAAAGCTTTCTAAATGGAAAAGAAAGTATATCTCTATGGTTGGTATGGTCTGTTTAATTAAATTAGTGATATTTGTTGTGTCTCTTTTTTCACGTCTCTTTCTAAAATCCCCTAAGTAGTCACAAATGAAATTATTAAGATTCAAAGATATTTATTTTGAGGTCGGGGTTATGACAGGAGAAAGATTGTTTGGGTCAAGTGGGATACAATTTGCAAAAGTAAGGAAGAGGGTGGTCTAGGTATTAAGGATTTGAGAATCTTTAAGAAGGCATTACTTAGTAAGTGGAAGTGGAGACTGTGAAATGATGAGAAAGGGCTTTGGAGGGATGTACTAGTGTCTAAATATGGGTCTTGGAGAGGCCTTAATGATATTAGGAGTAATTCAATAGATTCTAATTGGTCGAGAAATATTAGGAGTGTTTGTGGGAATGGAGAGAATGGTAAATGGTTTGATGAAAATGGTAATTGGTTGTGAGCCTTAACTGATGTAATGTGTGTCTTTTTACATTGGTTATGGTCTTAACCGATGTACTATGTGAGACTTTTTCTTTTAAGTTTAGCTTCTTTTATTGTTATGCCTTACATCTGCACCAATTTTCTAGCCAGAATGCAGTTCATATTCACATATATCAACAACAATTACAAAACATAGTATTAAACCAAAACCAAAATGAAAATCTATGTAAATATAATCAACTTAACATATATTAAAACTATTTACAATGTCAAAACTATCAATCTATATATATACATCTAACACTATACATATTGATCAGTTCTGGTTTCTAATTGTAATAAAGTATCTTGCTCATTCCATGCAAATTTCTTTTATAGTTTAACTGTCTAGTAGCTCGTTATCTAAAAAAAACTGAAATAGATTATTATCATATGAAACCTTTAACCTCTTTCAATATTTAGAACATTTTAATACTTGCTCCGAAGAGTCGACAATGTAGGCATGGATTATGGTCTTCATCCAATACATTACATAATATCTGTATTCAACATTTTCTTGTTGTTTATTGCACTACAATTTTAGCAAAGTTAAATAAATAAACAAGTGGAAAACAAATTTAATAGTTCTGGACCTTTGGTTTGTGTTTAAGTTCATTAGATGAAAGTGTTGGAAATAGTTTTGTTTATTGGAGTGACTTATAAAATTGACACCCACCCATTTAATATATCTATTCCATATTTTCTGCACTACCTTACAAGTGATAAAAAGGCTATTTGTTATTTCATTTTCTTCACAACACAAAACACATAAGGAATCACCTAAGCGCTCAACCCTATATTCTAGGTTTGCCTTATTTAGGATTCTATCTAGCATCAATCTCTAGGCAAAGTGTTGCGTTGAAGGTAATGCTTTTGTGGTCTACAATCTTTTGAACATATTTGCACTTTCCCCTTTCTTGGTGTTTTGTAGAGTACTATATGCACACTTTACTAAGTACTTACCTTCATTATATCTATCCAAACCTAAGAGTCCATTGTATCTCTTTCCCTAAGTTGACTTGATATTTACCTCATTAATTATTGTTCTTGGATTGTTTTCCACTCAAATCTAGTTTCCTCCATGTTAGAGTCCAACATTAAATATTATTATTTCAACTCCCCATCTTCCCAATTGTCTTATCCTTGCAATTTGGTAGAACATATAGTCTAGGGAATCTTAATTTAAGGACTATTGTCCAACTCACTTATCGTCCTAGAATTTGATTTGTGACCCATCTCCAACTACCTAAATTATCCTATTATCAAACTAATTCTTTCTACTACCATAGCTAATTTTCTCTTATAATATCCTCATTTAAGTTCCTTCGTGAGCTATAATTTAAGTCTAGGACTTGCTTCCATAAACCTTGACTTTCACCTCCAAGTCTTTACTTCCATTTTGGTATAAGGGCTATGTTAATCTTTTCTACATATTTTATACCTAGTCCACCTTCTTTCTTATGAATGTACAAGTTTTTCCATTTAACCCAAGAGATATTCCAACCCTCATGTCCCCATTCCTGAAGAAAGTTCCTCTAAATCTTCATTATGACCTTACACATTTTTTGGGACTTTGTAGAAAGATAGATAGAACAATGGTAAGGCTATAATTGTTGACTTAATAAGACAAACTCCACTTGCAAAGAAAAGCACTCTACCCTTCCACTTAGAAAGTTTGTTCCTTACCTATCAATCACATACTCCTAAAATATAGCTTTTCTTAGATTCCTCCTATAGACATTTCTAAATATTTTTAAGGTACATCCATATAGTTGTAGTTTAAAATCAATGAGTACTCATATAACGCATATTGTCAATCTCAATTACTCCAATTTGAGTTTTGTGAATGTTAACCCTAAGGCCAAACATTATTTAAAAGCATATTAGAATACTTTTAATTACTACAATATTTTGACACTTAGATTGATAAATAAATAAAATGTCATCTGCAAATTGTAATAGTCTCACCTCAATACCATTATTTCCTACTTTCACTCCTTTATAGGTGTTTCTTAATGGTTTTTCTTATAATTCGTACTAAACCTTTCAACTACTATTAAAAACAAGAATAAAACCATTAAATTCCTTTGTCTTAACCCCTCCAAGACTTGAATTCTTTCATTGGATTGTCATTCACTAGAACTAAGTTAGTAAAAGATTAGATACATGATTTTATTTCATCCTATCCATTTATTATTAAGTCTAGCCTATGCATCGCATGGTAAAAAAAAATTCAATCTAGGCTCTTTCGTATTCAACCTTTATTACTACCCCACTCTTTTTTTCTCATATTCACGTCATAAATCACTTTATTTGCTATTAAAATATGTCTAACAGGCATCTTCTTTTTAAAAATATTGACTGGACACATTATCTATCATTTTTAGAATTAATTTAATTATGTTGGCCAACACCTTAGCTAAGAACTTATATATGTTCCTGGTCTGAATTCTTCCAAACTTATTGAATTTTCTTGCTAAGGTTATAAACGAAGTGTTACGACCTTTAGGGATAATTCCTGAACTAACAAACGTTCTATAACTTCCTACCACGTCATGGAAATCACTGACACTTTGTCAAACATTCGATGTGCTAAAAGGTAAACAGGATATTATATAATCTTGTAACATAATTAATCGCTTCTTTTACATTTTAGTGTTGCAGCTAAATGGGTTAAACGGGAAATTTTACCAGTGAACTAAATTGGCAAAACCAAAAGTGCATCATTTATTGAAGTTTTTCTACAATTTATAACATGTGCGATATACTAAGATAACTAGTTCAAATGCGTATATTCCTCAGCGATACGATTTAATTCAATGTTTTAGCTTTTTTCAATAACTAACTTATGATACATGCATTTAACTATAATGAGAATTGACTTCTATATATTTTATTTAAACCCTATCTTATAATTAGTTGTTGGCTTATTTTCTCTATTTGAAAGCTAGCGATTCAAGTGATGCGTTCTCACAAAATTCTTTGACGATCAAAAAAATAAAATACGTTCTCAAAAAATTGTAACCACCAATACAAGACCCATTCTACTTGATGACCAAGGAAAAGCTCTAGTGATAGTCCACATTGAATATGAAAGCAAGCACTATTTACAATATAATTCTTGTCTTCTTCTCCTTGGCATAAGCTCTTGAAATAATTGAAGATTATTCTAAGACAGTGACACGCCACCTTACTGAAAATTATTAAATATTTAAACAACATTGAAGGAAATATGTGCACGTATAACCCGATTTTCTTCTACTCTATTTACATCCATTATGCCTGTGCCTCCAAATAAAAGTTCCCACGAGATCCACATATCTAAAATCTAATAAGAAAATGAAAAAAAAAAAAAAAAAAAAAAAAAAAAAAAAAAAAAAAACTAAAAGGAAGGCTTTTCAATAGCTAGAAAATAGATTAAATTTTAATTTTGACGATTGCCTTTGAATTGATCAACTCATTATCATGATATTCTCTTAATTATAACCTAAACAAACCCAATTAGCTGTACATGTCGTTGAACTTCAACAAGCTCAATGATAAAAATAATTATCCCGTTATCTGGCCCCATAATAAGAAGCATTGCACTCCTAGTTGTGCCTCACTTAATTAGTTAAAAATTGTTTCATTTTGACTTGTTAAAATTTTTCCTTCATGGGTCTGCCCTCGTAAGCAAAACTTCGAATCTACACAACGACTATCCACCACAATACAACCCTGAACCAATGCATTGCATTTTCTACGAAAAGACCATGCAATATTTTATTTCGAAATTTTCAAAGTAAACACGAAATCTTAAAAACACAATCGCCAAATCTGTGTGCGTATATGTAGGAAATACAACCTCAGAAACCCACACAGTGATCTTCTCCAAAATAAATCTAGGGTCACATCTAGGACATGAGACCTCTCACGCTTGCTCCAGCATGGGTTTTCCTTCTGTTAGCTTTCTCTTCTGTGGCTTCTGCGGCTATTGTGGAGTACACATTCAACGTAATTTCTCTTCCTCTACATTCTATGCAAATATCCTTCTCATTTTCCATTCTTATTTTCCTCTTATAAACTTTTCTGGGGAAGTTAATTTATCCAACCAAACATGCATGCCACAAACACAACAAATATCTTCCTAGTTTTTATCTATACACATTGGTGACTAAAACTCAGCTATATAACTTTTGTTTCATACTATATTCTTTGGTTCTGAAATGTTGTAGGTGGAGAACATGACTATCCCTCGGTTATGTAACAACCAAGTTATAACTGCTGTGAATGGAGAATTTCCTGGACCTACTATACGAGTACGAGAGGGTGACACTCTTGTGGTTCATGTGTTGAACAAGTCGCCTTACGACGTTACCCTGCATTGGTAATTGCTCCTTCTTAATTAGTATAACTAACTCTTCAAAGATTAAAGAACAACAGTGAGAGGTTAGTAAGTTACAGAACATCAATTTGCAGAAGAAAAGGAAAACGACGTTAAAATATTGTACTTTAAGAGGCATGACAGACCTGATACTGACAGCAGAATATATTATTGTATTCTGACTTATTTGGCAACAAACTCTTGAAAAACGTTTACTTATATTTTTCCTCTCTCTTTCCATTTACTATTTTCACTTTTTAGTAAAACTGGGACTTTATTTTAGACCTGTTTCAAAGTTTTATGCAGAAAATAGAAAAAAACAAACAAACTTACTTTTCAGTACGTTTTCTGTTTCAAAGTTTAATATGCGCTGATACATTGGCAACTCTTAACAACCAAATAATATTTTATTATAATATAATAGTTTATTAAAAAAACAATTGTAAGATAAGGTTTTTTATAAATAGTTGTGTCAAAGGATTCTTTTCAAATATAAACGGTCCATGTTTTTAGGTTATAAGGAGTTACAGTAACATAGCCTTTCACGGACCTCGTATTTTGGGAATGTCCTATCAATATAATTCACAAAAAATATTAATAAAAGAAGTTGTAAGATGGTAATATAAACTGTGAAGGATGTCAACATATCATACCCTCTTAAAACATTTAAAAATATCATTATATCTTAAAATTAGAAGGAAAGAAAAAAACACAGTAAAGAGTATTCGAAAATGTATTGATTTCTAATATGTAACTTTTGTTGATATTTATCAATATTTGATTACTTGTAAAAAAGAACGTTTTATTACACAGGCATGGAATATTTCAACTCCTAAGTGGATGGGCAGATGGTCCTGAATATGTAACTCAATGTCCAATTCGTCCCAATCATAACTTCACTTACAGATTCAAAATAGATGGACAAGAGGGAACTCTTTGGTGGCATGCTCATTCATCCTTCCTTCGTGCAACAGTCCATGGTGCACTTTTTATCCATCCTAGGAGAAACCATCCTTATGCATTTCCTAAGCCCTACAAGCAAGTTCCCATCTTAATTGGTACATTAAAGCTTCTATGTTCTATTACTAAACTCACACCCTTTTTCTAGTCATTTACTGTTTTTTATATTGTAATTATTTGTTCTTTGTATATATCTCAGGTGAATGGTGGAAATCCAATGTTATGGATTTTAATGACCAAACACTTGCCCCATCTGATGCTTTTATGATCAATGGCTTGCCTGGTGACCTATACAATTGCTCTCAAGATCGTATGTGACTACCTTCATTAATTATCATCTCTGATTTCTTATTATATTTTGATGATGTCTGGATGCGTTTCTCCATAAAAATGTTTATAAAATTATGTCTTCATTCCAATAAAATAAGTCTCAGGGATTCATTCGTTTAAAATTGTTTTCCTCCTTCCCATTGCTTTTGTAGAGATGTTCAAACTGAGGGTGAAGCCTGGTAAGACCTACTTGCTAAGGATAATCAACACCAACGTCATTAGTCAAATGTTCTTCAAAGTTGCCAATCACAGGTTCACTGTGGTTGCAATCGATGCAGTGTACACAACACCTTATGCCACCAATGTGGTGGTCCTTGCCCCTGGTCAAACCACTGATGTCTTACTCCAAGCTAATCAACCAATAGGTTCCTATTACATGGCTGCGTCGATTTATAACACGATACAAGCGGCATTTGACAATACCACAACTAGAGGACTCGTTGTCTATGAAGGATCCAAATCAACCACTCCTTTGATGCCAATCATGCCACTTTTCAATGACACAAAAACGGCTCATAAATTCAACACCGAACTAACCGGGCTTGTAGATAGGCCTCACTGGCACCAATGCCCAAATGAAGTGGATGAGAAAATGTTCATTACAATTGGGTTGAATCTAGCACCTTGTCCACAAAATGAGACATGCGTTGGCCCAAAAAACACCAGAGTGTCATCCAGCATGAACAATGAATCTTTTGTTTTTCCTAGTCACAAGAAAATGTCCATGTTGGAAGCATTCTACTATAATGAAAGTGGCATATACACCAAGGATTTTCCGAATAGGCCTCCCCTAGAGTTTGACTACGCCAACCCAAATAATATCCTTGACTTCTCTCTCCTATTTGCTCCCAAATCAACCAAGGTGAAAAAGTTGAAGTACAATTCCACCGTGGAGATTGTGTTGCAAAACACTGTGTTGCTTGATCCAGAGAACCACCCCATGCACATTCACGGATTCAACTTCTTTGTCCTAGCTCAGGGCTTTGGAAACTTCAATGCTACACGAGATAGGGTAAAATTCAATTTAGTGAACCCGCAAATGCGAAATACAATTGCTATGCCTAACGCAGGGTGGGCTGTGATCAGATTTAAGGCAAATAATCCAGGTATGTGAATTCACATGTTTTTATTATGAGGTTAATGAATTACTTTCAGTTAATTATGGTTTGATGAATGTATTCATTTGGCTATCTTGTATATTATGCTAATCTGTTCTTCACTGACAAATATTGCAGGTATATGGATGATACACTGCCATGTGGACCTTCACATGTCATGGGGTTTGGCCACGGCTTTCGAAATTGAGAATGGACCCACTCCATCTTCTACATTGCCTCCCCCACCTCCTGATCTACCCAATTGCTAATAGAGAAACTTGCTCTCTTTGACAAGAAATTTGCAACATTTTTCTAAACTCTCATTGTATCATTTTATTTGTTAGTAGAAATTTCATCTCTCAAGTCAGAATAAAGAATTTAATAAATAAATAATATCTCATTAATGGGCTAAGTTTCATTGAAGTAAGGTACATGGGAGACAGCACCATATTGGTTTATCCTATAAATTGGTTTTGCAGTTTTAGTATACGTGTTCCTAACAGTACAAGCTTAAAGAGTGCACCAACTCTTCGGGGTAAAAAAGATTTCGGCCACCATAAATGTGAATCAAGACCAGCAGCAATGCTAAGCTAGGAGACCCTCTCATAATAGTTCGGAAAATACTAATAGTTTCTACAAAAAGGTGCATAATCATGACAGATCAGCGTGGGAATGTACTAATTGTAGGAAAAATAATATTCAAAGATTAGTATCAACTAAATGGTTTCAATACGAGTGCACTCGGACTACAATTGGTGACGGAGGCAACTTAGAGACATTTTGGTGTCAGTTATTGAAGTTGAAGCACTGTCAGTATCAGATTCAGGTGTATTCAGATTTTGGGTCACCTTCATGGATCAAAAAATCAGAAGCTACAGCAAAAAGAAATCCCTGAATATTTATTTTTTTTTTTATAATTGCCCTGTTCCTGCTTGTCCACTTAAACTAGCCTGATTGGTTTTATATGCGCTAAATAACCATCTTGTTTCAACCTGCACCTAACTTGTATGAGGGAAAATCAAATAGTACCGCCAATTGGGAGGGTATGGTATGCGGCTAGCTTCATGCAGCAATTTGTCAACACCTAATTGGTTTGGTTATGTAATTTGGGTGATGCTTTTTTCCAATGTATGCAAGATAGATGTTTACTTTGGTTCTTTGGCTATGTGGTTAGTTCATAAGATTTTCAAGTATGGTTTTATATGTGCTAAATCAGCTAATGAGCATCGACGAAAACTATATCACTTAGGGGTGTTTTGGGTAAAAATGTCCTACGACATTTTAGGATTTCTTTCTATGTTTCTCATATTTTTCATTGTGTATAGGTTGGAATGATTTTATGTTTCTCATATTTTTCATTGTGTATAGGTTGGAATGATTTTTGTCCTATCATTTATAAAATTTCTTATTGCTAATAAAACAAACAGTTCAGAAGGTCAATTACACCTTGATTTGGTCTTGCATATATGTTCCTACAATGATTACATTTCAATATAGTTGATCCTGTAAAACAAGAGTACCTAATCTAAATTATCATTTACAACTTGAGCATGGTTGAGATCTATGATAAGCCTTATCCCACTAATACATCTCAGCAGCATGTACTGTGTTGCAATATCCTTGGAATGGTAATATGAAACGGTCAGCTCGCATATGTATCTCACAATCCAATTTGGTTTTTGTGTATGAATCAGAAGAGATCTGAAATGGAATGATGAATTGAGAATAATGGTTCAGATCGACTAGTCTTGATTAATCAAGAGGTCTTTAGTTGGTGACTAGTCTTGATTAATCAAAAGGTCTTCAGTTGGTGCCCGGTCCTTGAGTCTGGTTGTGGTCATCCCATGCTTTACTTTTTGGATTAGTCTTTGGTCACGAGAGGGTCCCGACAAACACTCTTATGCTCTAGTTAATCAATGGTCCGAGTATTATAGATTGTTTTGGATTAGAGTAAAAGTACTTTGTATTTTTGGGAGTATTATAGGATCCTAAGTGGGCCCCTTTTTGGAAGTGGGCTAGAGGCCTAAGTTCCTATAGGCCTTTATTATTTTTGTATCTGTAATGCTGACGATGATTGTCATGTGTTTGTTGTCAGTAGCCTTTTTGAAAATGATGAAAATATAGTAGTATCGCAAAGATTACAAGTGCTCTGTCGACGTATTTGTTAACACAGCGATACGATCGTTTCAGCCGAGAGGGGCTCTCAGCCGATACCTTGGTAGTACAACTACCATTCATATTAATTTCTATATTTTTGTAGAGTTTAAGCCTTGTATGTCTACTATACAATGGCCTTTGTATGTCATGTGTTGTAATTCATGTCTGTCATATGTTTCTTAATCCTGTCTAATTATGTCTATTGAACTGCCTTGACCTTTAGCAGAAAATAGGTGAAGCAGTTTCTTTTATGCACAAGATATCTTCAATAGTAAATAATGTTTGATTACTTTATTCCTAACAATCTTCCATTTTGTGATGGATTGTTGATGTCTTCAACATGTTGGATCCTAGTGTTGGCCTCAAATAGTTAAAATGAATTTGTTCCATGAGCATCTGCAATCACAATCTTTTCCAGTAGGCACATTACATGATATTATACACTATTTTTCTCCATGCTTGCTAAACATGTCCCTGTTTTCCTTTTCTTTAGTATACCCTTGCATTATATCTTGCAACATACCACTGGCATTGCCAAGAAAAGAATTAGATGGGAACAGGGAAGAGGTATGATTCTTCCCCTATTGTTATAAACACGTTAAATGGAGCTATGCTAACTTGGAAAAATACACTTTTGTATGCTTTTAGATATTCCTACAACACGAACCAGACTTATAGGTGAATGCATTTAATTCCTATATTGATTTTTGTATATCACTTCCACCTATAAGTGTTGGACAGAGTCTACCACTTATACAAAGGAATACACACTTTCTGTTAACACTGATTTCTATACATCAAGGGACAGTATGCACAAAATTAGACACATAGAACTTGGTGACTTGTTTGTGATCCAAATCCAAGTCTTTACTTGGCTAAGTTAAAAACTTGCTCAGGATCTCTTGCCTTACTCCTAAAAATGATGTTATTCATGTGTGTTCAAATATACCACATTGTTGTTATACACATACACCTTCACATTTTATTGGCCTCCCTAGATAACCCTAGCAGACTAAACTGTATAAAATTTTTTCTTATTATATTGTGTTGGGCTAACTGATTCATTGATTACATAATTTCTAGATTTTCCATGTTGTTGTGCACTCAAGAAACAAATGTTGGATTGTTTTTTCAAAACACCCACACATGATACATTCTCAACTAACCATACATCGTCTTTTGGTTAAGTTCTTCCTTATTTTTATTTTATTGAACATCACATTTCAAAAAAAAAATATAGATTAGAGCTCTAATGCTCCATAGTTCTCTTCTCTGAAGAGATCCTCGTTTATAAGAAGGAAAATGGTGAAATCATTGGTGTGAGAGGAGAGAATGTTCATGAGTATTTGAAAAGTAAGAAGGTAAAGAAAAGAGAGAGTAATGACTTCACTTTAGAAGGAAAAAAAAAAGAGGAAAATGAATAATAAAAGGTCATGTGCAAATAAGTTAAAAAAATATGTTAGGGCGTAATAAAAAAAGATAAAGAAAATAAACACAGGAACTTTTGTGTGAAATGTTTCTCTTGCACCATTCAAGCATGTGTACAAGGTTTATATAATACAAGCGACCCAAAACTATTGGATGAAAAAGAAAACAAAATGAGAATCTCGATAACAAACTATACAACTCATCTTAATAACAAACTATACAGCTCAACCTAGACAATTCTCAACCAGCTTCTAGAACAATGTTATTTGAAGAGTTATTTGCAACAAATCCATCTTGTTGGGCCTGGGCTTGGGCCTAATCTTTCTTTGTTACCCGCCCCTCACAAATTGGAGGGTGAAACAAATTTAGCAATCCTAGCTTAGATAGAAAAATGCCAAAAAGTCATGGAGGAAGAGCTTTAGTAAATATGTTAGCCAATTGATTGTAAGATGAAACAGGGAGTAAGCGCATCAGACCAGCTTGAGACTTTTCTCGAACCAAATGACAATCAATATCTAAATATTTTGTGCGTTCATGAAAAACGGAATTGACAGCGATATATAAAGCGCTTTGGTTATCGCAATAAAGGGTTGGTGGACGAGAATAAGGAACCTTTAAATCATTAAGCAAGTAAGTAAGTCATTGTAATTCACATGTGGTGGAGGCAAGAGCTCGATACTCTGCCTCGGAAGAAGATCTGGAAAATGTGTTCTATTTCTTTATGTTTCAAAAAATGAGAGAACTTCCAATGAAGAAACAATATCATGTGATAGATAGTCTTGAATCAATACAAGTACCCCCAATCAGCCTCACTAAAACCAGTTAATTGAATTTGAGAATCACGACGAAATAATAAGCCTCTTCCTGGACTTCCTTTCAGATACTTTAAACTTTAATAGCTGCAACAAGGTGAGAACGTGTAAGCTTGGACATGAATTGGCTTAGTTGTTGAGTTACAAACGAAATGTCTGGACGAGTTGTGGTCAGATATAACAAACGCCCAACCAACTAATGATATGATAGAACATCAGTGAGCAATTCACTATCATCCTGATGGAGCCGAAGAGAGTTATCCATGGGTGTAGAACAATGTTTGCAACCCAACAATCCTGAATCACTAATAAGATCAAGACAATATTTGTATTGACAAAGATAAACACTTGTTTCTGAATAAGCAACTTCAATACCCAAAAATACTTGAGTATACCAAGATATTTGATGCGAAAATTAGAATGAAGCATATGCTTAATATGATTCATCTAAGCAATAGAGTTACCAGTCAAGATATTGTCATTAACATAGACAATGATAGTAGTGAAACTAGAGTCAGTAGTATTGACAAATAAACTATGATCAGTCTGAGCTTGTTGATACCCACAAGAAAGAAGCAACATAGATAATTTCTCATACCATTTTCTGTTGGATTGTTTCAACCCATAGAGAGACTTGTGCAATTTGCAACATTTGGATGAACCAGAAACGGGAACACCAGGTGGAACAGTCATATAAACATCTTCTAGAAGATCTCTATGTAAGAATGCATTGTTGACATCGAGTTGTTGTATAGTCCAGCAATGAATGGAAGCAAGGGCAAGCACCACTTTGACAGTGGCCATCTTCACGACAGGAGAGAAAGTCTTGAAGTAATCCACACCTTCTGTTTGAGCAAAACCCTTTGCTACTAATCGAGCTTTGTACCTTTCCACTAAACCATCTGGGTGTCGTTTAATCTTGTAAACTCATTTGAAACCTATAGGTTTTACATTTGGGAGAACATCGACCATGGACCATGTATTGTTCAACTCTAACACCTCTACCTCAGCTTTCATGGCTTCTTACCAACAAACATGATGTTTGGCTTCCTGGTAGCTACTTGGTTTGGAATCCATTGAGAAAGACATAAGATAGTGAAGGTGAGGAGAAGAAAAGCAACTATAGGAGAGAACAGAACTAAGGGGATGAGAACACCTTAAAGATGAATTGGATGGTTCTGGAAGAAAATAATTACAGTAATAGTTAGCAAGATGAGCAAGTGACCACGATTCGCGTTGTGATTGTCATCGTGGAGGAGGTTGAGGAGTTAGGTTCAGTGGCGGATGGGGTGATGGTGTTTCGAATGGAAAAGAAGAAGTTGTGGAATGAGGGTTGTCGAAGCAGGTTGAGGGAAAGTGGATTGTGTGATTAATGGGTTGGTCTACGGCTGGATTATGTCTATGGGCTGAAGGCAAAGTCGTGGGCTCTACGGGAAAAGGATCTACTGGAGAAGCGGTTGGACCATGAGGGAGAGATAGGTTTGGTTGTGATGTTGAATCATGATTGTTAAAGAGAAAAATCATCTCATTAAATTGAACATTCCTGGAAATGAAAAACTCCTTTGTGTCAAAATAAAAAATAACATATCCTTTAATTCCATTTTGATACCCAAGAAAAATGCCACGTCTGGCTCTTGGATCAAACTTGTGGCGATGAGACACATGTGTAGATGCATAGCACAAGCATCCAAAAACTTTGAGCATCACAAAATCGGGCGGTTGTTTAAACAAAAGTTCAAAAGGAGTTTTGTTGCTAATGATGGGAGAAGGAACCTGATTTATAAGATAAACAACATGTTTAATAACATAGGACCAAAAATTTATGGGTAAATGAGATTGAAACATTAAAGTCCTTGCCACATTAAGAATATGCTGGTGTTTTCGTTCAAATCTCCCATTTTGTTGAGGAGTCTCAATACAACTAGTTTGGTGCAAAATACCCTTTGAAGCCATAAAATATTTTAAAGAAAATTCATGACCATTGTCAAAACAAATGTTTTTTACTTTGATTTCAAATTGAGTTTCAACAAAATTAATGAAATGCTCCACATTTGATTGAACATCGGCTTTGAATTTTAACAAATTTGTCCAAGTATAACAACTAAAATCAACAAGGATGGTTAAAAAATATTTGCCGCCATGCACAAATTGTTTGGAATAAGGGCCCCAAATATCTAAATAAATCAACTCAAAAATTTTGGATGCTTTGTTCAGGCTTGGTAAATAAGATAATTTTCTTTGCTTAGATAAATGACAAACATCACATATCTCATTAACATGTCTTGAAATAAAAGGATAAGTTTGACACAATATTTAACCTATTTCTAGAAAGATGTCTAAATCTAAAATGTCAAAGATTGGAGGTTGTAATGGGAGTGACAGTAGTGTGGTTAGTAATGACATCGTTGAATGGTGGATGAATATTCATCTTGCTATCTACTAAGTAATATATTCCCTTCTTTAATTTAGCCAAACCAATCCCCTTCGATGAATTCACCTCCTGGATTTTTCAAGAATCAAATGTAAAAGTGAGTGAATAACAAAGAGTAGAAACTGATTTAGAAATGGAAATTAAGTTAAAATGAAAAAATGACACATAAAGAACATTATGAAGAACAAAACGTGGTGATAACTCAACAATCCCAGAGTGATGTGCAGTTACTGTGGTCCCATTAGCGAGGTGTATGATGACAGGATCGATTATGCAAAGATGAAGCCACGTAGTTGGTAGTTCCGAAATCAATTATCCACGGACTTGTGCGTGAATTTTGTGAGTGTGTGTTACTAAATGAGTGATTAACAACGTGTGAAATAAATTCATGTTGGTGTATGTTACCAAGTGATGGACCAGAATTAGGATTTTGCCCATTTTGTGTTGTGTATGTCGTGTTGACTTGATTGGAGTGAGAAAATGAATTATCCACGAATCCTGAATTAGTAGAACCAGACATGTTTTGGAGAATGGCCATTAGGCTTTGGTATTGGGCTGGAGTGATCCCAAGACCTAACCCATCAATGTTGTTCCTTTAACCTTGCTCTGTGATATTCTCATGTTCTAGCTCGACGATAACATGATTATAGAAGCAGAATTGGAGTTTTGAAATCGAAGAACTCGTGGCTTCCCAGGATAACGAGGGTAACCAGGGGGATAACCATGTTTGCCATAGCAAACATCAATAGTGTGCCCAGTTCATCAATAGAAAGTACAAAGCTTGTTTGATGACCCTCTACCACCACCTTCTGGAGCACCACCATGACCTCGTCCAAGCAATGGTCAGCGCTGACTATCGATAGCATTAATCAAGGCATTAGGCTCTCCAATAACTAGTCCAGAACCCAAGTGTTGTCACTCCTAATGTATGACCATAGAAAATACTATGTTGATTGATGGCAAAAGATCCATGAGAAGGACCTGAGAACACACTACGGAGAATCTCTCATCAAGTCCCTTTAGGAATCTAATGATGAAATCCTGTTGATGATCGTTTGTGCAGAGCAAGTGCAAAAAGATAGAGGACGATAATTATCCAATTCTTCTCATACCGTCTTCAGATTGGTAAAATAATCAGTCACATTTTGATAACTCTGTTTGAGAGCATATATTTCTTCTTGGAGTTCCGTGATGCGAAGTATACCTTGAGAAAAGCGTTCCCGGAAATCATTCCAAATATCAGTTGCATGATCAAAATAGATGACGCTCTGAGCTATTGATTGTGAAAGAGAATTCAGCAACCATAAAATAATCAAATTGTTACAGCGCTCCCAACACTAAAAAATGACACTAAATAATTTATTTTGATGTCAAAAAATTATATTTTACTGCGTTGAAATCAAAACCCTTTAACATATTTAACATATTGAATAACATCCAATAAATATATTAATAACTGAATACAATGTTTGAGCCTTGTGACATTATTCAATGTGGAAGTAGGCTCATGATAAGTGGTAGCTCTAGATATTATTGAACAGAATCTCTTGGGTTTCTGTTACTATAAAAAATTCCTCTTAATTATTATTTTAATTCTATTCAACAAAATTTATATTCATCTATCATATAAACGTTCATATGAAAAACAATGTTTAAAGACTCCTATTACACCTTTCATAAAGAAGGGTTTCGTTACACATGCATGCAATTTTGTTTTTTAATAACATGCCCCGTTTCATTATTGCAATTGACATTATCTTAATAGCAATTAATAGAAAATACCTTAATTTCAATAAATAATATTTTTTAAAAAGTTAACAAATTGTTCTAGAAAAATATTAACCTGAATACCTTTCAGACTCAGCCGAAAAATCCGCCACACTTAGTTTCGTTTAGGCTACACGAGCAACAAAAATACAAGTATCCCTCGTGGCACTGCAAATGGTATCAGCATGTAATCACAATCACAAAAAGGAAAACTATATGAAGAAGATAAGTGGGACCAGTGGTATCATAAATCATTCCCTGCCTCACAATCTCTTGCTCTCATCAGTGCCTTAGAACACAATCCATGTAACCACCACTAGCAGCATAGTGCTAAAATCAACAACCAAAAAAATAAAACTTTGCATCAACCATGGTTGCAATGGCAGCAGCAACAGCATCCTCCCAGTTGATTATCTCAAAGCCTTGTTCCCCCTCACGCCTGTGCCCCTTCCAAGTATGTGTCTTTGACACCAAATCAGTGCTTTCTAGTTCAAGTAGCAGGAGAAGGCATGTGGGTGGGTCTGGAGTCAGGTGCATGGCTGTAGGGGAAGCAACCACAGAAACGAAGAAAAGAAGTGGTTACGAGCTTCAAACACTAACTAGCTGGTTGCTGAAGCAAGAGCAAGCTGGAGTGATTGATGCAGAACTCACTATTGTGCTGTCTAGTATTTCCATGGCATGCAAACAGATTGCTTCTTTGGTGCAAAGAGCCAACATTTCCAACCTCACTGGGGTTCAAGGAGCTGTGAATGTTCAAGGGGAAGACCAGAAAAAGCTTGATGTTGTTTCAAATGAGGTCAGTGTTGCAATTACAATACCCCTTCGGTTTTTCTTTCTAGAGTTATGTATGGTTCAATTCAGTGGGTTTGATTTTCCCAAGTTAAAATGGTAAAAACATATCGATGTATCCTAAAGGACTAGACTACAAGGGATTGTTCGTGAATATTTGTAAGCAAATTTATGGGCCCTTGAATGTGAAGGCTTTATTTAGGTAAGCTATGCTTAACAACCAAGGTATTGTTTTTGCATTTATCAGGTTTTCTCAAACTGCTTGAGGTCAAGTGGGAGGACAGGAATAATAGCATCAGAGGAAGAGGATGTTCCAGTGGCAGTTGAAGAGAGTTATTCTGGCAACTACATTGTTGTGTTTGACCCACTTGATGGGTCATCCAATATTGATGCTGCAGTGTCAACTGGGTCCATTTTTGGAATATACAGCCCCAATGATGAATGTCTTGCTGACATTGGTGATGACCCCACAGTAAGTATTCCATGGTTTATTTCATTTAGTTAATCAAAGGGTTGACAACGGCCCGAACAAAATGTAACCTTCATGCATCTTGGAAATTTTAGTAGCTATGGATAATTAGATTTAGCTAAAAAGAAAACTGAAAAATTGCTCGATTTTTGGCTTTCGTGTGCTTCATTAATCTTGTTATAATATTGTGCCTAACAAGGCTTAAGAAAAAAAGTGGCAGTGAATCGAGTGGAAAACATGCTACCATAAAGATTTTGTAACAACCATCCTCCTCCCTGCCTTATACTTTATCAAGGAAGAATAAAAGAATTCCATTTTCAATGGGATTGTTAGTGATATTCAGCCCTTAACGTTATGCATATTGTAATTTGCAGCTTGGCACAACAGAACAAAGGTGTGTTGTGAACGTGTGCCAACCTGGAAGCAACCTTCTTGCAGCTGGTTACTGCATGTATTCTAGCTCAATCATCTTTGTTCTCACACTTGGAAAAGGAGTGTTTGCGTTTACACTGGACCCTATGTATGGAGAATTCGTTTTGACTCAGGAAAACCTCCAGATACCTAGAGCAGGCAAAATTTATGCTTTCAATGAAGGGAATTATCAGTTGTGGGATGACAAGTTAAAGAAATACATTGATGATCTCAAGGACCCTGGTCCTAGTGGGAAGCCTTATTCTGCAAGGTACATTGGTAGCTTGGTTGGAGATTTCCACAGGACACTACTATATGGTGGCATTTACGGGTACCCCAGAGACAAAAAAAGCAAAAATGGGAAGCTCAGGCTTCTGTATGAATGTGCTCCTATGAGCTTCATTGTAGAACAGGCTGGTGGAAAAGGTTCAGATGGCCATCAGAGAATACTGGACATTCAACCGGTGGAGGTGAGTACAAATGGACTTTTATGTCTCTAAACGCTTTCGAAGTTTGTGGCAAGTGCTATATTGCATAGTCTTACTCATTCTTTTATCTTTTATGGACAGATTCATCAACGTGTGCCACTATACATTGGGAGCGTAGATGAGGTAGAGAAGGTGGAAAAGTACTTGGCTTAAATGATATGTTAATGCGAAAGCATAGACTTTGTGCATGAAGATTATCCCAAATCAGAACTTCTAAAGCAATACAGTCATGTGGTTTTAAAGAAAGACTCATTTCATCTCCCTTTCCCTTCCTTCTTTGATGCAAAGAAAAAAATTAATGCCAACAATCTTCAGATTATTTGGAACAAAAACCTTTTATATTTGACATGTTTCAAATTGGATATAATTTTGTCCATTCTGGTTTTATTTGTGGTAAGAGAAGCAATCATGTCAGTTAATTTCAATCCTCGTGTCTGTAATGACACAAAATCACGTAAAATGCTTCGACATGATCAATTTTGTATCTTAGAAAAAACTGTTACATAATGCTTTCAATGAGAACTCAAGATGACCAGGGTATATGTAACACGACCAAAACACTGGGAACTTTTTCAAGCGGCAAGACAAGTTACCTGAATTTAGATGAGCCTTTCAGTTATTAGAGTGGATGAAACTTGACATAAATGTACCAATGTCTTACCACAACTAAATTAAAAGTAGTGAATGATTAGGATAGAAGAAACATCATTTAAATAATTTGGACCAGAACTAGTGAAAAAATTTATCAATCACTATCTTGTTTTTCAGCAACAGTTAACAGGTACAAAAGGAGTATAATCATGGTAATCAATTTTATGATTCCTGATAAATTTAAATCCCAGCATAATTGGTCTTCCCCCTCCCTCTTTTTACATGAAAGTTCAACTGTCACGACATAGAACCAGAAATTGCTTAAATGACTTGGACTTCAATGCTAGGCCGATAACTATAATTGACATCTAAATGTATCCTCAATAAGATTAATCCTTGTAATAAACCAAAACAAAGGAGGAAGCTATCTACAATCACTTTTAAGCTTGACCAAATAGGTTAAGCTTGAAAGGTATAAATGAATAGCAAGTTACATCATAAATTAAGTGCAACGTCAGCGAACAATTCTTTGGAACAAGAGATATAAACATCTCCTGCAATGACTCGCGTTAACAAGTCAGGCAGAGTCATTCTTCAAAGAGTCACTTTTTTATGTACAATTTTCCTGATCCACAGACTGCTGATGATTTTTCTCTGGACATGTTATAAAACATGCTAATACTTATCAGTAAGGAAAATTTATACGAATGGAAAACTTCTGTAAAAATGAACAGAAAGATTGAAAAGAAAAATCACCAGGGCTTATAACTGTTATGCTTTTTGTGACAGATTTCATTGCAGACAAACAATCAGGGCCTGCAATATGAAAGCTTTTCAGCAAATTATGATCTATTTGACTTATAAAACTAATAGAGTTAGTCTTTTTACCTAGTACTTTCATGTCTTTCTCACATAGAACTTCAGCCACAGTTGAAAATTCAGGTGTAGCATGATTATCATTGTATTCATGAGATGACCTGTTAAACAACAGTACGTCAGATAGAAGAGTTGGGATTGATAACAAAGTAGGACCTTCAGCAATAAACAATACCCTGAAGCATTATCCAGTGAAGGACTTGGCGTTGGATGGCAAGAAAAATCTATGCCTTCACAAGAAAAATCTAGATCATTTAACATTTCTGTGAAGGAGAAGTCCATCCCTAAGGCATCGAAGTTAGGAAAATCAATGTCAAATATGTCCAATTCCTTTTCAGACTTAGATGTAGAAATCTCATTGGACAATGGATTGTCCAAGCTCCCAGGCACATCAGCGGCATCAAAGTTCAACCTGCTTCTAACATGATCCCTCTTACTTGTCTTCTCTGCATTTGTCTTGACAGGAGAAATACAACGACTCATCTCTATGTAAGCCATCTGTTTTGCAGGGCTGACCATAACTCTCTTCGTTGAAATTACAGTGCAACAACCGGGTGTAACCGCTACTGAAGAAATCTCAGCAGGGGATATATGTGTATCACTCTGAGAAGATTTTGTTCTAGGAGGTGTCTTTGGAACTGGTGAATTACTTGGAACAGAAGTTGTAGACTGGTTGAATAAACATTTAGCAACATTGGATCCCTGGACTTGTGAGGCCCTGGGTATGCAGTTCCCAGATGAAGATTGAATGGCAGAAGGCTGAGCTACCATTGTATTATTGACAGCATTATCAGCTTGTTGCAGAGCAGTTTGACCTGAGAGTAGAGATAAAGCAAAATGCATATGATGATTTCTTTAGATTACCCAATAATTATCACATGCCCAAGTTGAGATAACCATACCTTGGATAACAATTTTCCTACTGGATGATCTACCACGAGGTTTTTTAGCAGTCAAAGGATCATCCACAGCTTTAGTATCCTTTCTCTTCCTGTCAGATACAGCCAGTGTTTGCGTTGAGATGTTTCCACTCCCAGCATTTGAATTGCTAGATTGAGGCAATGGCAGTGTATTTGATTTGCTTTGCACAGATGTATGAATTCCTAAGACAAAAACAGTCAGCAAGGTCAATAAGTCACTAACATAGCCTGAAATGGCCTTTATGGTTTAACTAGTGGAAAATGAGACGGTGGAAAATGGAGAACCATGCTTAACCATGCAAAGGTTAACTACCTTCCTTTCCAAATTTCCAACCACCAGTCTTGACTTTTCACCTACACAACCGAGCACATCTCGGTGGACAAATACGACTTCAAATTGCAACATGGTTCTTAAAGGTTTTAATCAATTACATTCGGATCCAATCCTTAAGGCAGTTGATAACTGTTATTAAGCAACATATAATTGGGTATGCTCATTCCTAGCTTAAACAAGTTTATGATAACAGCAAAAATATCTAATGAACAAAAAGACATGCTTGATTTGCTCAACAAAATGCAAAACAATCAAGTAAATCACACCTCTTCACTCTCCTCTACTTTGATATCTATGATTCTATATCACTCTTCCTAATCAAAATCTGGGTAAGAAACCGAACTTGAAGGCTCCTAGCATACAATTACAATTAGTCGCCTTTATTTACTGATATGTTTGAGTATTGTTTAATCAATCAAGTAGAGAATTCCCAACAGAACTTACATATTTCTCCAAGAAAAAAAAAATATTTCCAAACAACATGCTCATATATTAAGAAAAACAGCTAAGGCAGGGCAAAGGTTTTACCTGATTGAGATTTGAGAGTATACGTGGGTTGAGTAATGGCTACAACTGCAGATTTTGCAGTAGGCGCTGGAGTAGAGAGGTTTCCACTAGCATTATAAGCCGTCATTACATTCTGCATACCTTGCAACAACATCTGAACCCGGTTCTTCTCTTGCTCCATAACAACCCGCTCCTGATCCAACATCACTTTCTGCTCCTTCAGGCAGATATACTCATCCAACATCTCCCCCAATGTCAACAAAGACTTCGGCGCCTAAAAAACCCAAATTTTCCGTCAACCTAAAATACCCACTTGAACAAATCTATATCTAAACAGAGAAAAAAGTAAAAATTAAAACAAAAAATTACCACCCAGATGCTTAAATATTCATAAGAGCTGAGAAAAAACAAAAGGGATGGGAAAAATAGAGAGCAAAAATCTAAATAATAAAAAACCCAACTTTAAGACTAAAAAAACGAAGTTCCAATAGTCAAATCTGCATAAGAGGGCGCAAAAACAAAAGGGGAAAAGAAGATACAAACACATGCAGTTACAGAAAAATGGGCTGCAGGGATACCTCGTGAATGGGTGAATTAGCGATGAGGGAAGAAGCTTCGGTTCTGAAGGTGGAGCGAGTGGAGGAGAAGTTGTTGTCGCAGAGGTATCGGTCGACTATGAAAGCAATCTGATTAGGAGTGACCTTTCCCTTCCCAAACACCTCTGGCTTTCTGACCTTGGATTGTCTCCCCGCCATCTTTTGTTACTCTCAGATCAGATCAGACGAAACGAGGAAAAGAGATGGTGATGAACTGGTTGTGTTAAAAAGGGTGTAACAAAGAAGGCGGGAGAATTTTTGAACTAGGGCATGAAACTTGCAGTTTTGGCGGTAACAAGCAAACGTTTCTCCCACTCTCAAAATCTTGGATTTTGTGAAGGTTAAGGAACCAGGAATATTTATTAGGGGGGTAAAATTTAAAACAGGAAACTCTCAAATCATGATTCATTTATATTATTAATAATAATTTAAAATTTAGTTTAACTAAAAAATAAATATTATATTATATAATATTAAATATAATAATAAACCATAGTCATTCATTCGTTTCTTTTTACCAGGTCATTAATTAACTTTAAAAGTTTGAATAGTTTAAGCTTTAATATTTTATAAAGCTAAGATAGAATAAAATCTTTAAGTTCTTCACTTTGAAGGTTGAAGAAAGAGTCTTTGAATAGTCAAATTATATTATAAGTAATATTTTATTATGGATAAAATTAATTTATATACCAATTTAAATTTTAAATATCATAAATTATTTATTTAAATTAATAAATCAAATTATTTAAAAAATAAGAAAGAAATTCAAAACAAAACTACCTGACTATATTATTTATGAATACACCTATTTTTTGTGTACATGATTTTATCTTTTAAGTAACTACTTTTTTTTTAAATTTAAATAACTATTCACAATAAAAGAACACCATAAAAAATTACCTACATAGAAAAAATATTTATTTTTATAATTTTTTAATGAATATATTTTTATAATTTAATAATATAATTTCATTTCAATAATTATAATAATAATAATAATATTCTTTTTCAAACGAAAAAGGTTTACCCTTTAATAAATAAAAAAATATTATATTTATTTAAAAAATATCTATTTTATAATTAATTTTATTAAAAAAATATAATTTAACAATGTATTTTATATTATAATTATTATCTATAACTACTATTAAAAAAAATATTCTATTTATAAGTGCTCTGTAATTGTTTTTAAGTAACCAATTATACCCTTATCAATATAATTTATTTTATTATTTTACCTTTTACATCTTGTAACTCTTTATCAATTTCAATTAACTATTTATAATAAAAACAGTTCTCTTATAATAAAATTATTTACTTTATAATTATTTTTTATGAATATATATTTTATAAAATTTAATCAAAATTTTGATTTTAATAATTATAATAAAAATTAATTGTTTACTTTTTATTATCCTAATAACAAGGTAGACACTCATGCACCTATGTGCAGGTATTTAAACTAATATTTATATATAGAATTATGTAATATATATATATATATTATTGGAAATAAAATAAATCTATATTTAACATAAATAAATAATTTATAAAATCATTTAAAATTTAAAATAGAAGACATGATCTTTATATCAACAAAATTATATGAAAATCATTTAAAATGAAATTAAATCATAGAATAAAACTGAAAATATTATTGCATAATATTTGTATCACATATGATGTTATAGATGGTTCACAATATAGTGTTTAATAAACAAATTGAACCTATAATTGCATAATATTTGTATCACATATGATCTCATAGATTGTTCACAATATAGTGTTTAATAAACAAATTGAAACTATAATTGCTTGTCTAAAATATTTAATTGTGAAAAACAAAATCTTTCTAATACATATTCTATATAGAGTTTTTTATAATAGCTTACTTAATATAAAATTCTAGGAAATTAAATATAGAAATTATTCTAAATAAATACATTTGATATTCTCTTATATTCTATTGATATTCTTTGAAACTCCTTTTATTATCTCTGATATTATTATTGATATTCTCTTAATTATATTTGATATTCTACTGATTTGTTTCTTTGATACTCTCTTAATTATCTCTTTGATATTCTTACTTATATTTTCTGGTATTCTCTTGATGATCTATGATATTCTACTGATTTGTTTCTCTAATTATAATATTCTAACATATAGAATAGATATTCACACAACAACTATGGAGTAAGTTACAAGTTAGAGTTAGTTGTTTCACGATCTAATAAAGGTCAACTGTGAGAGTTAGATAAACAATATATCTATAGTGCAAAGAATTACATATGCATTTCTAGATGAGGTGTTAGGGTGACCTTCCAAGATGGGAATAGAATTTTCCTTTGATAAGATGCTTGGAGTGAGGCTATTTCAATAATACCTCAATGAGATGGCTCCAATGGAATAGTTAAACTAAAAATGAAATTGGTGATTTGATGGAAAATAGTTGAAAGATGAAGGATTTAAGTTGTGTATAGATTTTTGATAAACTTTTTAAGTGTATAATAGTTTAAATGCCATGTTTGTCTATCTTGTTCTCAGGAGGCACATGAAGAACACCTAAGGGTAAGTAGAAACTTTGAATTGTGGATATACAAATTATTGGGTATGTAATATTAACTTAGGGAATTTAGTGGATCAAATCAAAGTATAGGACATGTTTCAATGAAATATCCCAACAATATCATGAATACCAAGAGTTGTTTAAATCTAGTGGATCGTAGCAAAATGACAATGTAAAGGTTTTCCAAGGAGGTAATTACAATTAGACTATTATGATTAACCTTCTTACTTGGGTGAATGGATAAAAGTAGATTTTTCTAGAGTTAAAGTAGAAATTGATTAGTTACTAAAAATTTTGACACTCAAAAATGTTTCGAGTACAATATATCCCATCATAGATTAGGTTTTCCTTTGAAATAGGATGACAGATTATGGGACTAAAAGTCTAAAAGAATTATTTTACCCGTGACATAGAAATTAGTGAGATCATAAAAAGATTGTGATTTCAAGTTTATATATTATTGGAATAAGGTGAATTTGATTAAAAATGTCTTGAAGTAGGAAAACAATCCATGTTTTAAATATAATGGTCGAGAACTTAAACTAATTGAGTGTTAGGAACTAATCAAGCTAAGCATTTAATAATAAGAGTAAATAAAGTTTAGCATAGAGTTTGGGTACCCGCGCATATGGAACCTGCTAAAATGATCTAATATGAGAGTTATATAAGATATAAGTAAGATATATTAGTGTCTAATAAAGTTCTTTTGGATGGTTCAACATAAAAAGGAAAGTGGTTGAATATAGTTTTGTATGTTGTGAGAGTGGAGTATCTAAGATGGAGAATTATGCTAAATGTTTAATAGGAATCACTTGAAAAGTTGAGAGTGATGAAAAATCAAAATTTAGAACTATAACTTGAGGTTGTTCATTATACAATTGTTCCTATTGTAATTGCAACTAGGAGGAACTACTATAGATTCCACTGATAAGGATTATCATTCAATTGTGAATATGAAGTTTACTAAGATAAATTAGATTGGTTACATTATTAAGGTCAGTTGGAATTTCCACTGTTTGATTATTGATATTGCACAGTTGTAGCATGTTAATATAATATGATCATACTTAGAGCAAACATGATATTAAATAGAGTTTCTATAGTAAGTATGTGAATGATCTCTACAATTTCTTCAACCTCGAAAATACGAATTAGAATCCTAGTAAGTTTCGATTATCAAAATCAATTTAAGAATCTTGGGTTACTAACTTTGTCTGCATAAGCTTTACAAAAAGATGATGAGAGAGCTTATTATACTTTTAAATTTTTGAACAAGAATTAAGCTTTCAGTTGAAATTTTATGTGGTTTTTCCAAGTGTAGAAAGTTGATTAACAAGGGCTTTGATACGAAGTAAGCACTCTTTAAATTATGATATTTTTATTAACTATTGAACTTCAAATATGTTACATTTTGCCCTTATAATATCCTTGTTTGTCCTTGTTATCTTATATTATGTTTTTATGTCTCTATGTGAAACTTCATATGTCAGAACATGAATAGAAGACAATAAGGACAAAAATAGGTTTATTGCATGGGAAAAAGCTTATAATAACTAAGGTTTATAAAAATTGCAAGTAAAACATATATCTTTTCCAATAACGTAGGTCAATTATTTTTATATAAACCAATGTTAAGGATATGGTGAATTGGCATCTCACTTTTATCACTAACGACTTCATTTCATATGTCTTTAAGGTGTTTAAAACATAGGATTATTATGTGAGATGAAATCCTTCATTTTTATTATATCAAAATAGTATAAAGTAACAATGGTGATGGATAAAAAATTATCACCAACAATATAAGAGATATTCTTTAAACATCAATATTTTATTACAAAATTTTAATTTAATTATTGATTTTTTTCTTAAGGTACAAACATCTTACATAACATCTAAATTATGATTTTAAAACTCTCACCACGTTATATTATTTCAATTATTGATATTTAGTTTGACTTTTAAATGTTCGTTCAGTGAACTAATTAGATATTTAATTATTCTTTTATCTAATAAGTAAACTAAATAATAAAGTTATCTATTATAATTAGATATTTTATCAAGGGTAGATAATTCAATTATTACATTGGATTTGCATTAATTTGATAGAGAAAGTGTTATTATTTGTAACATGGCCATCAAGATAGATATTAAAGTTTTAATGTTTTTGAATGGATAAATATTTCAATTATAATAAGGCCAAAAATTATTTAAATATTAAATAATTATTAATAATTAAAAATATTAATATTATTGATTTTTTAGTTGATATTGATTGATTTTATTTGTCAATATTTTTTCAATTGATATTTGCAAATTTTTCTCTTAAATGACATCATCTTTTGATTGTTGTTCACCATAATTACTTAGATTGATCACAATCAAAATTCTTACCAAAATTAACTTAACATTTATCTCATCAAACTTCAATTTATAACTTAATTAATATATATACTATTGTTTAAACATTCATACTGATGCTTGAACAGTATTAATGTTAGACTAATATTAATGTTTGAGCCACATTAATATATATATATATATATATATATATATATATATATATATATATATAATGATAATTCATTATTTAACATTAAGTGATGTATATAATGATAATTCATTATTTAATAGACCGTTGAGTTATATTAGAAAATCAAATATTTTAAAAAATAATATAGGTAGAATGTCAACAATAACATATACTATGTTTAACATACCCAAAAGTACCAATTAGGTTCAAAAAAGTTATTACATAATATGCCCGAACTTTATAACCATACTCCAATTTTGAAGCAATTATACATCAAAGTATATAATTAATCATATTTTAATACATACATCAATTCAATAAGAATACATTTCATATCTCTAAATCAAATTTCAAATTGAAATTAATATTATAAATAATTCATCTTATTTGAAATTAGCATAACTACTAGCCAACAAATTTAAAATATGAACAAAGTCTCAATTGAACTAATATATATGAGGAGTTTCATATCGTACGTCATCTAACACCTCCCCTTAATTCGGAAAATCATATAAGAAAAGAAAAAGAAATTAAATTAATAGCAAAAAAAAGTTGAATACTTACTCTAACTAGGATATTTGGACTATCTTGATTTTATAAGTTTTATCTTCTTAATAATATATTTTATAACCACAAATAGTTTATCGATCTCTAATATTAGAAAAAGATTAGATAATCAATTTTAAAGAAATAAAATATTGATAAAATAAAAAATAAATAATTGTAACTTATTTAGATTTTTTATTATTTTTCCATTTTAAAATTATATGATTGAAGAACATTTCAGGTCTTACAAAAAGTTTGTTGGTGAACCAATGATAATAAAATCAATGTTTAAAATATTTGTCTAAAAACAATGTTAAAATTTCATAACAATAGAAATTTGGATTCAATTTAAAAATTAAATTTAAAGAAATAAATTATCTTTCCCCTTTATTATAAAGTGATTAAAGTAAGAAAACATAACTTGATGAAAACTTCAGAGGAAAGTGAGTCTACGCACCTCAAACAGTAAGTCTACGCAACCTTTTATTAAATCAACTATTTATGATAGAAACAAGTCTACGTGCAGTCAAATTTCCTCACACAGTGTTTGAGGTAAATTTGGTTAGGTAAAATTTTAATATAAAAAATTAGAATACGCTAATATTTTTAATTGCGATTTCACATACCGAAGTAGGAGATCGAATCTCAAACCTTAATCAAGGAATTGTGTTAAAAAATTTTGGTTTTTGAGGTGAAAATATTTAAGTAACTTTTTTCTAAATAGAAACAACAGTGATAGATTGTCACTCTTTGACAGTAAATTATTCTCATTTAATAACTGAAAATAATATTATTTAATTAAAATATGTTATTTTGTTATAAAAATAGGTGTGAAATGGGTATAATTTTAAAACATGAATCTCAAAATAAATTTACTCTAATAGAAAATGATTTAGTACTGCATAACTTTTAGGGTGGTGTTATTTTAATATTACAGTCCACTTTCCATACACATTTAATATCAAAATATATTATTATTTCATTAATATATAATATTTTATTAATAAAAACAAGTGCCAAATGTTCAATGTGATATGAAGAAACGTTTTCCTAACTTTTTTGGAAGTGAATTCTGTTAGATAAAAACTTAACATAGAAAGTTAGAAAAAAAAAGAATAGTAAAACTTGCAAAAGAATCAAAACACAAATTATGTTTATAAGAATATAAATATAAATGATAGGGTGAAACGCGTAAACACTATCTCTTAACTTTAGATATTAAATTATGATTTATATAAAAGTATGTTCCAACAATACTATTATTAGTATAAGACAACTTCTTTTAAGGTTGATGTGGTGCCACTTAGTAACTATTGTAATAATTGAGAATCATCATAAGTATGTAAACTCGATAATTAATTAGTAAGGGTTTTGATTCTCTATTTACAAGGGTTCTCATAGGATTTAGAATTTTTGATTAATTTATATTTTATAGTATTATTGAGATTGAGATTATGACAAAGAGTAGCAATTTCCCAACAAGTACGTGATTCAAGCAGCAATCTATCAGAAGACGCAATTAAAAATGAAATAGGTATGAGGTTGTGCTTAAAACAATAGTCCCATAAGTGTAATTTACATATTTCCAAAATTCAATGTCAATTTAATAGTAAAGTGCAAAAACATCTAACATTTGACATTATCATTGATCTAGGTTAAATATAGCACAAAATCATGTAGCAAATACACATCAAACACATCAAATAATTCAAAGATGAATATAGGATGTACCCGTTGAAGACCTTACAAAGAGATTTTTCCTTTTTCCTTCTATATTTCCTTTCACTTATGTTCCTCCAAATTGTATAATCGGGCCGTAAAACCTTTCGAGTTTTATGATACCTTTCTCACTTGTTGTAAAAAAACTGTGTATGTAAAAATTTCTCTGTATATATGGTGAGCTGAAGAAAGAACGTGAGATACTCAAAAAAATTTGGGAAGAAAATTTATTAAAAAGAGAATGCACAAAGTTTTGAATATCCCAAAACATAATAACCCTGAGTGAGAGAGAGCATACAAATGAATACTCTGAGGAAATACTTCATGCACTAATGAGAGAGAATGAAAGCAACAGTTAATAGAGAGACAAGTGCAGATAACAAAACATCATTTTTTCTTTTGACACTACTAATGGGTTAGGCCTTAGTCAAATTGTTTTAGTCTTCTGGACGGACTCTTATTTGACCGAGTCACAACTGTTTTATTTTATTTTTCCTAAATGAACCTCTATTAAATTGGGTTTCAGTCAAATAATTTTATTTTTCTGATTGTACTCCTTAATGAATTGAGTTTTATTCATTTTTTGTTCTACAGTCTATTTTAAAATGAACTCAAAATTCCATCTCTTTTGTTTTTTATTTATTAATAATATTATTATTATTAGTAATAATATTAAGAATAATAATAATAATTTTAATAAAATTAATTATTAATATTATATACAAAAAATTCCTAAGTAAATACCTAAAGATTTAGATCCGTATGTAATTATATATAGATTTGGATTTATAGATAATTACCTACAGAAAAATCCGTAAGTAGCAAATTTGTATGTAAAATCCGTAGGTAATATAAGATATACCTATGGATTAGGATTCGTAGGTAATATGAGATTTACCTTAAGATTTGTACGTAACTACTTAGTCAATTTTTTTCGTAGATAAAATTTGTATGTAAAACCCATATGTAATATTAGATTTACCTACGCATTACAATCCATACGTAATTATCTACAAATTTTTCAGTAGATAAAATCCGTATGTAATAGATCCGTAGGTAAAATCTGTAATTAATGTTAAATTTACCTAAAGATAAAAATCCGTGTGTAATAATTTATAGATAAATTGAAAATTTTTTATAGTGATAAAAATATTTTTATTGTATGAAATATCTTTTACAATTTGAGTGACACATGTTCTAGAAAGAAAAAATTAGTTTAATCTATCTTATCTCTTAATTCTTCACTTTCACATTACTTAAGTGATACCTATTACTTAAGTGATACCTTCATACTTTAACAAATATGATTCTAACATTTTCCAGAACAATTTTACCCCTTTTACTACATCACTAGAATAATCACATTGTTGCTTTTAAGAAAATTCTTATTACATACTCCAACAAATTTTATAAATAACATGGTGCATCATCACATCTTATAACGTTTGAGTAATCATAGCTTTCCTTAAATGTTGAAGGTTCTAAATAAGAGAAAATTAACTCCACATCTCCCTGACCCAAACCTTAAGTTATAACAACTTGAGTAATATGCTCTATTGCTTAAGCATTCATGTTAATAGATGAGTGACATTAAGTAATGGATATAATGATAATTTATGATTTGAACCATGCTTGAGTAATATTAGAAAATCAAATATTTCAAAAATAATATAGGTAGAAACAGAAACACTTACTATGTTTAACGTACCCCAAAATACCAATTAGGCTCCAAATATTACCATATAGTATGCTAGAACTCTATAACCATACTCCAATTTTCAAACAACCATACATCAAAGTATATAATCATATTTTAACACATACATACGTCCAACAATAATACATTTCATATCTCTAAATCAAATTTCAAATTTAAATTAATATTATAAACAATTCATCTTATTTGACATTAGCATAACTACTAGCCAACAAATTTAAAACATTACAAGATCACAAGGTCTCAATTGGACTAATATAAATGCAGAGTTTCATATCGTGCGTCGTCAAGACTTCGCCTTAATTTGGAATCTCACATAAGAGAAGAAAGAGAGATTAAATTAATAGTAAAAAAGTTAAATACTTAGGATATTTGGATTATCTTGATCTTTTAAGTTTTATCTTCTTAATAATGTATTTTTTAAGTACAAATCGTTTATCAAGCTCTAATCTAAAAGAAAGATTAGATAATCAATTTTAAAGAAATAAAATTTTAATAAAATAAAGAATAAATAATTGTAACTTATTTAGATTTTTTTTATTATTTTCCATTTTAAAATTATATGACAGAAGAACATTTCAGATCTTACAAAAAAAAGTTTGTTGGTGAACCAATGATAATAAAATCAATGTTTAAAATATTTGTCTAAATATAATATTAAGGGTCTGTTTGCTTGATAAGACAGATTTATGAAGACGGACGGAATAAAAAAAAAGTCTTAAAAAGAAAGAGTAAAAAGTTATTAAAAAATTAAAAATAAGAAAATTCTTTTACTATTCACTTTCTCTAAGTAAAAATTTTAAAAAAATATTTATAAAAGATTTTAAAATAATTAATTTAATTATTAATATATAAATATATATTTATATAATAATCAAATAATATAATTAATTATAATGTAACAATAATAATATTTATTAATAATAATAATTTTAATAAAATTATA
>Ga0209700_100998_pt1 | contig 57239 bp, 26 predicted proteins | sample SiratroredBW_FD_187528 | JGI IMG/M metagenome (GOLD analysis project Ga0209700, IMG submission 187528) | Root nodule microbial communities of legume samples collected from California, USA - Siratro red BW (SPAdes) (version 2) | ecosystem: Host-associated > Plants > Roots > Nodule | place: USA...
TGAAAATATTTCAGATATAATATGTGGTCTACCTTAGGTACAATATTTTAATAATAAACATAAAACAATCATATAAAGAACAAATAAATATATATATATATATATATATATATATATATATATATATATATATATATATATATATATATATATTAAATTGAATTGAATATTTTTTAAATTAGATCATATCCACCTTGCATAAGTTTTCAAAATTAGATTCAAAGTTACATTTGATTTTTTTTACTTGAGGTTGACCCAGCCAGACCTAGTCTAATGTGGACTTGACCCCGCCAAATGTGTCTTGTCCTAGGCCTGATCCAGTCAAATCCAACTTGATTTAGAGTCAGTCAAATCCAATTTAACAAAAATTAACTAAAAATTGAACATGACTTATCCTAACTTGGGCTAACCCAACCTAACAGCAGTTCGAGCGGGCTCATCTCAAATTAACTTAAGCTTGATATGACTCAGTCCCAACTTAATTTGGGCTAAACCCAGTCTAGTACAACCTAACTTAGGTAACTTTGGCTCGTTTAACATTACAACTTCAAGTCAACTCACCCTAACCTGGATAAAGGTTGATTCGACCATAAGTGGATCCAGGGTGACTTAGCCTATCATGGACCCAAACTAATTAGTTTCAAACTGAACCATGCTCAACTATATATTACCTTTCTCTAGCTGATCAAACTAGGATGAGCCTATCTAGGTTTGATATAAGCCCACCTTGATTCAAAATAATGTAGCCTTATACAATTCGGTCTAACCTAATCTGAATTGGATTTAAATCAACCAACTTAACATGTTTTGACCTGATTTAACTTGACTTAAACTCCATCCAACATATTTCTGGTTAACTTTAATTTTTTTTTTAATTTGGACTAATATAGATTAACTTTAGTTTTGAATTTTTAAAATGCAAAAATTATTAAATATATATTAAATTTAAATTCAATTTAAATATATTAGACTTAATATCTAAAATCATGGAATTGGAAATCCATTAAAATAAACTTAAAGTAAGATGGATTTGGTTGATTATGAATATTGGATTTAAAGATTTAGATTATTTATCCACCTGAAATAAAGATGATTTGTTATTTTAATTTTATCTTAAATAATTATTTTGAAGTTTTACATAACTTTTATAATTTAGAATGTGTAATGGTTATTTTAGTATCTTACGATAATTTTTTTAAAAAAATATTTTATTTAATTTGTATGAATAGCTGATATTTTTACTTTTTTATTTTTTGTATTTTATTAATTATTGAAGAAAAACGTTAGAAGTATAATAGTATCATGCCTTAAGACCCCAATATCTATTTTTACAATTATGTTTATCTTTTACTTCATATTAATTTTAAAGATTTGATTATATTTTATATCTAGAATAATGGTCAAAATTTATGAGTGAATTAGATTTTCAAGTATCACAAATATACTGTTTTAATGCCTCAAAATCTAATTGTGCAATTTAATTTTTTTCTTAACTAAAATTTGATAACGTGAGAGATTAAAACCCTACTCTATTACTTTGGTAGATCCAATTGTCTTTATTAAAATTTAAAGATGAAAACAACATATATTTAATGGATATATCCAGCTAAAACATTTATATAACTAAAATGTAGTGGACAATGTCCTGAATATGATATTGAGAGACAAAAATACAATTAAATTTTGATAAGAAAATATTATTAATTAGAAGTATTCATTATTTCTATAGAAAACAAAAAAAAAAAAATCGAATCAACTATAAGACAGTAAACAAAGACTTTATTTAAGGAATCTCAGACTCAATTGAACTCAAGATGCTGTATTTCTCCTTCATTTCTCTCTTAATTCTCACTATTTTATTAGCATATCTATTTTTTTTTTCTTATTTTATGTTTTACTTCTATGTCTTACTTCTTTTTACTTATACATTTCAACAGTTGGGTGCATGAGTCACATTTTCACTTTCGTTGAACTCCTACAGATTAAATTCCAGTAATATGTATATATTGTGTTAATTGTACTAATAGCTATTGTTTCCATATATAAGTAAGAGGTCTTTCTTTTGTAAGGAAAGAAAGAAAGAAATTAGCAATATCCATTACTGTGAATGCTGTTTTCTTTGTTCCTTTTGTCAAATGACTTGAGTTGAATATTTTAACCAATTAGTGAACACCATAGATTTTCTTTTTATGGAGAAAAAAACTGAAGAAAAAGATAGATATTAGTGCAATGAAATTAATCTATTCATATTCATGATGACTTCCAGTTTTTGGACAGATTAGTGAGAGCACTCTGACAGTAAAAAAATCAACACCTTACGTCAATCAACGTACACTGCTTGATCCTTTTTGTAAGATCAAACACCAATTACGTTCACTAGTGTCTATATTTTCTACCTGAAATTGCATTGGTTTTTCAAAAACAATGTCAAATACTACGTACGTTCTTATTATTATTATTATTGTTATTTTTTACATTCACAGTTCTCTGATAAATATTTTAAATTAGATAATACTCATATATTTTTAACTTTTAAATAAATGTATATTTTTTAATAAAATAATACTCACCTCCATTATTTTTTTTAAATAATATATTTATTAAAACTTAAATAATAAAAAATTATGAAAATTAAAAATTAAAATATAATAAATTATTGAACGAAAATTCAACAATTTAATTACAGGGGAATTAATTTAATCTTTTCTAAAGTCTTTTTAAATGATATTCATGTTGTGTAGACATGAAGTAGAACATTTGCGTTCGATACTCTTGACATGTATAAGCACATAATTCCAACGGCAATTTCAATATTACAAGTAAAATTAGTTGCCGATTAAAAAAAAAAACAAGTAAAATTAGTTGTTATTCAATAAATTGAAGAAAACTTATTGAAGAACACAAATGATATTGCGCTAGTTTTAAAATAAATGTTCACATCCCGTATCATTTTTAAAATAAATTTTACTGTGAGACGCAAATCCGACCTAATCAATTAATTAGTATCCCTTTTATTTGTTAAAGTTCACTCTTGATACACACTAAAATGTGAATTTTCTTTTTATATATTCTTTTATAACACAATTTATCGTCCACTAAAATATAATGTCATGATATTTTTAATATATAATAATTAAAACATTCAATTTTTATAAAAAATCTTAATTTTTGTATTTTTGAGACTTTAATTTTTGTAATTTTATTTAAGTTTTAATTAATATGACATTTTTAAGTAAAATAAAAGAAACGTAAATGCTACTTTATTAAGAATATATTAAACAAACATATATTTAAAATCTAAAATAAATATGAGTGTTATTTTATTCAAAATATAATGAAAATATATATTGATAAAGTTTGTACCACTTGCTATCCATCTCACTTATGATTGGAAGAAAATCATTTGTCTTTTTTTTCATAGATTTAATCTAACATTCCATGATCTTGTTATTTTTTCTTTTTTGAATAAATTTTAGCATGATTTTTATTAGAAAAAAATTGTAGCACTTATTAGAAAAGCCAACAAGAACAAACACTATAAAAATGTTTATTAACAAGTCACAATTTAACTACACTCAAGTCAACCCTTTTAAAGCGTGGAATAGCTAAAAGGAGTAAAGGAAGGAATGTAATTAAAAGCGGACGGCAGAGGAGACTTTGAGTGCGTGTATCTGAAGTCATTATGAGACCAAATCTTAGCACAAGTTTTTGAAGACAAAATTCATCCAACAAATCATGCACACAAAGTGATGTTGAAGCAATAAAAACAAATGTGTAACATGCCACTATTCATCACATAGCTTTCAAAAATAAGAGCCTACCAAAACATTCAGTGCCCTACGCCTTACACTATTCCACTCTCCACATTCTTCTTCCCAATCATTCTTAACCATATATTTTCTCACTTCTTACCGGCCACAATCATTGTAACAATACATTTTTATTCATTTACCAAAAGATTTTAGACATATTCTAAGTATTAGTCAAAATTTTCAAAAATAATTTTGATTCAACTGTTTTTCTAGTTAAATATATTTCAAGTGTGAATTTAAGTCTACTGTTAAATAAAAATGAGAAAATTGAACAATATATAAAAAAATACCAATAAATGTGATATCTTATGAGTTAAAAGGTAGTTTTAATTCTTTGTATAGATTTGTGTTTTGTTAAATGTGTGAATATAATACAAATTAAAATAATTATTTGTGGATAAAGTATTGATATATGTTTGAAAATGCTTCACTCCAAAAGAAGAAGTGTACAAAGTAGAATAATAAGTCCCACGTTGAATTATTTTTCCCTTGATTTTCCTGTTTTATCATTTTATTATGTTTTCTGTTTTTCTTTTATTCTTATGCTCTTTGTTTTTTTCATTTTGTTTTTCCTTGTGACAATTATTCTTAGCTTTACAATATCTACACGGGTGGAGTCATTCTTGTCCTGTGATTTTCGAAAGATATTACGAAATTTTAAAAATGATAAAACTTATAGAAAATATGTAAATGATGGAGAAAGATAACTAAACTTTATTTCGTATCATGCCATTAGGACCAACCTAGTAGTAGGAAAAGTCTTTTCTAATTCACGTTTTGTTCTTTTAATTTTTCCTTTCTTAATCATCTAAAACATTAAAGCATTATGAGTTATATATTATTATCCAAATTAAACATGCTGAACCAATGTAAACTCTAGGAAATGCTTTGAAAACTATTGACAAAGAGGATAATTTGATGTGAATGAAACTTTGTGACCACAAAAGATAACAGAAAGAAATAAATTAAACTAAAATAATAAAATATAAATCCATTGAATGTTTACATAAATAGATTAAATTGTTAATTTCTTAAAATTGGTGCAAAGCGATTGAGTGAAATTTCTTCCTCGCCTTTATTTCTTCGTTTTCAATCGCTAATTCACTTCTGTTTTCTTCCTTTTTATTTATTTTTAACCGAATTTTATGAAAAATCTATCTAGTCATCCCAAGAAACAAAATGACTGTTCAACAAAAAAAGGAAAAACAGAGAAAATAAAATAATATATATATATATATATATATATATATATATATTATTTTCCTTCTATTCTAACCTTTAAATAAGAATTTCTGTAAGAATAACTAGAAAACAAGAATAAAAAGTTTTAGTTTCTTTTAAAGTTAGAACGTAATATATAATTTTTTTTTAGTGATTACCTAGTTTAGTTTAAGCATATTTGTTTATATAGATGACATGTATTCTTTTTACCAGAGGTGATCTTAATAAAGTGTGTTAACACCATAACAAAGTCGATTACCATTGAGTGAAACTTTTTTTTTTTTTTTTCTAAATATTTAGTGTTATTGCAGATCAAAACTGGAGACAATTTATTAAACTGAAACAATTCGAATACTCATTGGTTAGCTTAAAATATTATTAATTTATGCTCTTCTGTTTAATTTAGGAAATGTTTTTAATAGGTAATTAAAAAAAATCAAACTTTTCTATAAATTTAAATTTAATTCATACACGTTGGTTTTTCGTCACTTTTTAAAATTAAAATGTATGATCGAATTTTAAATTATTATTATTTAATTATTTTACCTCTTATTTCTCTACCTTGTTCCAAGTTTCCACCCCTCGTCTTTTCTCCATTCTTCCTCATCCAAATTATCAAAAATATATTTGTCCTCCTTCCTTTTTGGTTAATCATTTTTTTATTCATTCGCTTTTTGTAAAAACTGGACAAACTTGATGGTCTGGTTTGATTAGTCCAATAAGAATTGTGAAGTTTGGCAATTGCTTCTTATACCCCATCATTTACTTGATTCCTATAACTGCTAGGAAAATACTTGCGTGTCCCTGTGAATATATATAAAAGCTTGGTGATTTTTGACAGTAACGGATTTTGGTCAGAGGTGGTACGGTCTCTAAAGTTGGAGGAGTCGAGTCATCTTCTTCGCAGGTGAAGTTTTCACACTCATTTTGTGTCTCTTTGTTTAGAAGTTGGTGAGATATGTTTTGTGTTTTAATTGGATTTGATTTGAGTTTGATTTTGATAGTTGCATTGGTTAGGGTTTCTATTGGATATTGTTTGGAAACATATTTTCAAAAAATAATTTCTAAAAATATATTTTAGAATCTATTTTTGGAAACATATTTTGGAAATATATTCTAAAATTTATTTTCCAAAAATACATTCCGGGAAATACTTTCTGAAATACTTCATAATCTCCCAAAATTCATAAAGACATAATTGTAATTTTTGAAAATCGATGGGATGCATGAAGCAATTGTCCGCGTCTTTTAATTCTAGTCTTATTTGGGCCTGATACGTCCTAATCAAAATATTTACTGGCCCGAAGTGGGCTGGAGTGAGATGAGTTGGGATAGTCCATTTGCCAAGATTTTTCATTTTATTATTATTCTTTTAAGACTGGAAAAAACATAAATGATAAATGCAATATTACGTGTTGATGATGCTCCTTTTACGGTTAACTTTTTACGCACGTTGAGTATTATTTTAATATCTAACACTTGTTTATTGTTACAATTGAGTCCACTCTGTTATTCTTATAATTTGGTATTATATTTTGCTATTTTTACAATACAAATGACAATCTTACGTGTTTTTAGTTAAAAGTGAATAAAAATGTTTTATTATGTTATGGGTTACTTCACTGTGACTACTCTCAAATCTTGGATGTGAACAAAAACTATTCTTAAAACAATCAGTTACTTAAACACTCAATTACATATAGGTCTTTATTAAATAAGGGCTTATTTATACGTTCACAAATTATCTTGGTAAAACTAAAGTCCTTTATAAATGCTTGCCAATTTCGTAAATGATAATTATCTATGTTAACAAACATAAGTGTCTACTAACAATGTATTATAAAACTCTGTAAACGTCTATACTGTGATATCGTCATGCATGATAACGTGACAACGTAACAGTTATCACTGTCAACCTGGTTAGGGATAATGAATGAATAGTGTAAGAATTTTATAGTAGCGATATATATAAAACATTGTAAATAACAATAGTTGAGATTTGAAGGAACAACACAAGAATAATGAGAATATATAGACTTTGTATTGAGACAATAGATCATGGTTTGTCTATAAGAATTGTTGTATTAGAGGATAGGAGGTATCATTTCCAACTGAAATGGAATTCTGCTAAGTGTGACTAAACTGAAACAACATGATCTCTTGTAAAATTAACTGAACATATAGAAATACAATGCAAAAAGTAGATTGAGGAATCCAAACTAAAAGAACTCAAAGTCCAGATATTTACCCCCAGACTTCATGTCATTATTACCTGCAATCCTCTTACTACTATTGTTCATGCCAACCCCAACAGTATCAACTGGTTCAAACTTTGCTGCTACATCACATTCAACCGCTCTTGGAACTTCTGGCGGCGTGCTGCACCTGATCAACGCCCAGTTCACGCCTTCAAAGAAAGGGTGCTGTTTGATCTCAGTCGCACCCCTCTTCACCCCGAGCCGGTGCTGCGGCTCCTTCACCAGCAGGCCGCGGATGAGATCACGGCTCGCATAACTCGTCGCCGGTGACTCCGGAAATCTGAGCTGCTGGCCTACCACGTTGAACAGCGTTGCACGGTTTCCTGAGCCTTTGAAAGGAGTCTTCCCATATAACAGCTCATGCAAGAAGATTCCAAATGTCCACCAATCAACTGCACTTCCATGACCTTCTCCTTTGATGATTTCAGGAGCAAGGTATTCGTGAGTGCCAACAAAAGACATGGACCGAGCGGTTGTTGGTTCGGCAACAAGCTCAGGAAGTGTGCTGGATGGCACGCCGGGATCGGCTTTCGGCTTCCGTGACTTCTTGTTCTTCTGAGCGAAAAGGCGAGGCATGAAACATGAAGGCTGCATGCATACTGATGAAGGCTCAATGCATGCAGGTTGCACACAGAATGCACCGCCGCCTCGTTTGGAGGGATCGCCGTCGATATTTCTGATAAGGGTAGGTGAAACGGCACATCTGAGAGAAAGATCGAAGTCTGAGAGCATTATGTGACCATCATCTCGGACCAGTACATTTTCAGGTTTAAGGTCTCGGTACACCACTCCAAGCATGTGAAGATATTCAAGTGCCAGCAGGACCTCTGCAGCATAAAAGCTACACACCATGACAAGCATTTTATTAGTCAACACAGCAAGGAAAATTCATAGAGAAGCATATCTTGTATCAGTAAGGGAAAAGGTATTTGCATGATACTTGAATATGTTACAAAATACAGATGAACACATAAAGATCAGTAACTAGAAAAAGGAGATCTTCACAACTGATAGCAGTTACTCACAGTTCTGATAAATGAATGTATTTGTATCAGTAAAGTACAAAGCATACCGTGCAGCATACTCGGAGAAATGTTTCCCAGGTTGTCTCTGCCTTAAGGTGTGAAGATCACCCCCCGGACAGTATTCCATTAACAAACAGCAGAATCTGTCAGTCTCAAAATGTGTGTACAAAGTAGGCAGAAATGGATGGTCCAGCAACTGCAATATCTCTCTTTCTGTCTGAGCCCTAGTCAGCTTATTTCTGCTTGCTAAGGATGCCTTGTCCATAACTTTCATTGCAAAAAAGCATCGAGTTGCACTCAGCTCTGAGAGATACACACTCCCAATATCACCACAACCAAGTCGTTTGAGTAACCTAAAGTGACTCATCCCCAGAATTCCATCCCGTGCTCGGATGGCAAGGATAGCCTTCCATCTAGGATCATTTCCTTTGTGTGGCTTATTTGCACTACCGGTTATGTTACTCCAGTTGCTGTCATCACTGAGGCCACTGCTATCACTTGCTCGACTAGCACTAGTTTTTGCACTCTCCAGTGAATCCCCTCTTACACTTCCTTTGGTGCTATCACAATTCCTGTCCAAGCTAAGCATGCCATCACTAGTGACTGCATCACTCCGGTATGTACTTGCACAACTATTAACGATGCTCATTGTTCTCACAACACTAGTACTATCAATACTACTAAGAGGACTGACATTACCACTTGGAGGCAAAGATGCATCCCAAACACATTCTTTCTCTTCAGAATCCACAGCAGGAGGAGAGTTCTCAGTATTCTGAGATGCACAAGCACCTGAAAGCGGCGAGGGTAAGTTACGCATCTCATTTGACTCATCAACCAGGCTTTCTGCAGGAGAAACAACAGCCACGCTTTGTTTCTTGGCAGGAACACAAATTGAAAGATCTTCTAGGAAAGGGCCCTTCAAGGACACACTCTTCATTAGGCATGCTGCCTCAGATTTAGTTTGACCCATTGGTACATAAACCGTTCTCATAAGATCAGTATCAACAGGCTCTGGGGGATGACTTGCACCAGCAAATGAACTAGGACCAGTTTCCCCGAAAGAACCATTGCTACCCTTCAATGTCTGAGTATTAGGCACAAGTTCTACAGCTTCTGGTAAAGAGCTCTTTCCTTTCCACGTTCTTGTAGGCACAGGGGAGGGAGGCTCTTGACATGACCGTGTATCGAATCCCATATCCTCTCTTACCAAAACTATTCGCGCATTTGACAACTGAGCCACTTCTCTGATGGAGGCAAGATGTGTCATAGGGCCTTCTCGTGACTTTGAAAACTGATTCCCTTCTCTTGCTGGAATCCTTCGCAAACCCGAAACATCCTGAGCATTTAGTCTTTGATCAGCTTCTCTTCTTGCAGCAGTGTGTGCATTGGATACCTCAACCAGAACAGGCAAGGACCGAGGAAGTACCTTTGGCTCTGCAACCCTCTCCATATCCCAATATCACATATCATCAAACAATGACTTCTAGTTAAGAAAACCCTGCAAAATTGAGCAAAGAACTAATTTAATAGAAGATTCACTCAACTTGAATTAACTGTGAGTTCTTAATTTAAAACCAATTATCAAGTGATAAAGCCGGGAACCGAGTAAAACAACAAGAATATGGAATGATAGAATAAAGTAGTCTTATTCTTCTTAGTAGTGACTAGTGGTAGCTGCGGAAAGCACAAACAGCATTATAAATTGGATCAACAGAGAAACGACAAATGTAGAAAGCACAATTTAATAGCTTGAAACATCTTAGACACCATAAAAACAAAGCCATCTGTAAAATCTATTTCCCAATACTAAACACACAAAATAGCACTGAATACAAAGGAGCTTAAATTATTAAAGTTTGAAAATTGATTTGAAGTGGGAAAACATAGTTTATCAGAGCAAATATCATGAAATGGTGGAATTGATGCCTGATAATCAGTCACAGACCCATTGATAAGATAATCTCAAAGTACAAACCTTTGACCAAGAAGCCTCATCTTCAGAGGAAATAAGAAACATACAGAAGATAAAGAGAGAAGAACCCAAAAAATAAAGACAACAAGAGGTGGAGAAATTAAAAAAAAAAAATGTAAAAACTCCCAATCTTGTATTTTGTTGCCATTGGAAAACCATCACCCAAAACACGTCAAACGAAAGAAAACAAAGAGGGAAAAAAAATGATGAAACAAAGAGAGATCTAGGCACCCAAAAGCACAATAGGGAGAAGGAATAATAGAGACCCACCATTGAAATGATGAAGAGAAACAATGGGCATCCTTTTGTTTCCCCTCTTCTTCACTATACTGTCTCCTTTCACAGCTCTCGACTTAGAGCTTCTTCACAGCTCCCTTCACTCTGCAGAACACAAACAACAAAAACTCTCTCTCTCTCTCTCTTCACTTAGGTGTGAAACAACAATGGTTAGAGAAGATTGGACGACGAAGCAAGAACAGAAAAACAAAAGCTTGAGGAGGGGTGCTTTTCTTTTTTATTCCTTGAAGTTGTTTATGTTGTTGCTGTGTTTTTTCTCTCTCACTAGAATGGAAGTGGCTGTGTGTGACTGACTGGGGAACTAAAGCGGTGTTGGAGATAGTTATGGTTAGCTTTTGCTTTCTCTTTTTGATTTTTGGCATTTGAATGAGTGGGAAGAAGTTAACGATGGGAAGGTAGTAGTAGTATAGTACTACACTTTGTTCAGAGAGAGAGAGAGAAAGTGGGGCCATGCATGTTCCTTCTTTGTGCTACACTGCTTTTCAAAGGTGGGACTCAATCAAACAACGAAAGTGAATGCCCAACTCTAACCTATTTTTATGTTTTTTTCTTTTTTTTTTCTGGGATCTCTGTTTTCATATTGTAGTATTGGCACGTGCCAATCACTCCCTTCAATTTTCTATCACTTATTTTACACTTAATTTTTATTTTCTTTGACAACGACCGTAGATATTTTTTAGATGCTCTGACTTAATTCCATATATAAACAATCTTTACCAATTAATTTACATGTTTGGATTATACATTACTGGTAGTATTAGTATAGGATTATTTCGTTTTGATTGGTTCAAATTCGAGGTATAATAGCTCAAAAATTTTATAATTTTTGTCTGTTATCAAGTATTAACATCCATTTAAGATTCAGGTACTATAAAAAGTGTTCAGATACATCAGAGTTATGTATGGATGGAGAAAAACTAGAGAGAAGAAAAAAAGATTTTTGAGAAAGCGAGAGAGATACGGGAAAAAGAGTCTGAAAGTATAGAACGTCACACGAGGTATGAAATTATGTTGAATATTTATAAAAGAAGAAATTATTATTCTTAATAAACTGATTTAATCTAAATATGATTGCTTTTAATAAAAAGAAATGTATAATTTCGTATGAAAAAACTTTATTAGTTCCGAGTACTCAAACTCTAAATTAGTGCTTAAACTTTCTTTTCACTTAATCTAACAATAATTGATTAATATAATTATATGTTTAGTACAAATAATTTCTTTAGAAAATAATCATTTGGTGGTTACTTTTTTATTTGATAAACAACAAATATTTAAATAGACAAGTTGTTCTCAAATATCCAGGAAAACTCAGATACATAGTATGTATATATATATATATATATATATGTATAAGTGAAATAATTAACAAATATTCTATGTATTATACACATACTTTTTTAATTTTAAGTAAAAAATAAAATTTTAAAATTATACATAATTAATTTAATCAAATAAGAAAAATGTAAATGAAATTAAGTTAGAAAGCTGGAAAATAATTTATAAAATTTCATTTACAAAGTTATTACGAATATAATCTTAAAGAAATCATTATTGAGGAGGTTCTGGAGATTTTGTCTTTTGTGTTGATTTATTTATTTTGATTTTGGTGAAGATGGATATTCGGGATGCTGAAGAGATGAGGATTTGGAGAAATGCTCTTCTGCTCCTATGCTTTTGGGCATCTTATTCTTTTGCTCACGTCCTTTATTTTCTTGTCTCTTATTTCTAACCCTAATAAAAAAATCTTATACAATAATTATTATTATAAGGTATTTCAGACGAAAATTATCCCTAAAATTAGGGTTCACTCTTAGAAAAGACATTTTGCTTGTTTACGAGGCACGCCTTAAATACACGATTCGTCGTTCCCTTTCTATGTTGACGAAGATTAAGCAATTAAAATATTTTGTAAGATTTTAAATTAAATATGATATTAACAAATAAGAAATTAAAATCATAAATAAATAAAATATAGTATTGATAACAAATATTTTATTTTATATTCACTTGCACTTTCTTTCCACCTTCTACTTTATTTCTCTTTCTCTTTTTTTCTTTTTCACTTCTCTATTTTCTATCAATCAATGCAAACTAAAATATAGAGTTACATAGTATGTTTTCAGCACTTATTTTTGACAACAATTATCGCTATCACTTTGACTCATTTATAGTTAGTATAAGTTATTCATGACAAACACAAATATTTTTATTCATGGTTACTTTCCAAGTGTCTTTTTTAAGATTTTTTTTGTTGTGATTTTAAAATTAAAGACAACATTAATTACTATTTTATCATTTATATCTTTACACTTTATTTAATTTTTAATTAGTTTACATATATAGATTTATTATGACGTATAAATGGAAATAATGAAATAAAAAAATTATAAATATTTTATTATAATTTCTTCTTGACAATTAGTGTCATTGTAATAAAAAAAATATTTCCTAGGCCGTGAAAATGTTATGATAAAGTATCTCTTGGTAGCATCAATGGTTGTTGTTCATATTTACCATTGAGATGCTTGGTTTCAGATAAGCATTTACAAATTTAAATTTATAAATTGACCAACAAATATTTTTATATTATTATTATAATTAAAAGTAAACGTATAATAAAGTTGAGGAAAAAGAAAGGTCTCAACTCAACACGAGTTACCATTCATTGCATCTACTCAAACTTGAACTTAAAGATTAGCTTTAGTTCAAATTAACAAAGCATATCATCGCGATAATAAAAAAAACAAAACACGTTTTAATCTATTCAAGAAGATTCAACATTGCAAACGTATTTTCAAAGGGACACAAAGATGTGGTAATGCTGTTAAATAAGCTAATAAGTTGTACTATCTTAAAATAAGAGTGTAACTTAAAAGAAATGAAGGCTTGACCAAATTAGGTGATGGGAAAATAGATAAAGGGATTCAAACCCCACCATGTGACAACGTAGGTTGGTGTGTTATGTCAAAAAAAAAATATATTATTTCTGAAAATTCAAAGAAACCATTTTAATGCATATTTATTACGTACGTATTTGCTTCAGCTTATTTAAAAACGTATTAATTTTGCCGCACGTTTGCTCTGTTGTTTAAAGGGAATCGCGTGGAACCTTATAAGCAGCAAACCACAAATTTAGTTACCAATTTTGGTTCAAATTTAGGTGGAATATAAGGTTAGATGAAGAGTAAAACTGGTACATTTTTTCGTGATTTTTAAGAAACTTTATTAGTAATATAAAAATATTCAATGAGTTTATTAAGGACGCAGTGCTGGCATGTCTTAAAACTATATCTAATAATTAGAGGATATTGAAACTAGTAAAAAAAGAAAGATGTTTTTATTCTACAAAGAAAATGGCAACAAAATTCCAAATAACAGACATTTTTTCGGGTAGTTTATTTACTAATTGACAAAAAAAAAAAAAGGTATTTATTACTATTAGTTTACATTTTCCGTTGATGAACCTATTCTACTATGCTCAACTCTTGAGGTTTATGCAAATAAGTGATCAAAGTTAGTCTAACCAATGAAATGGCAGATTAAACAAGTATTTAAAGTATTGTTAACTATAAAAAGTATTTAAAAAATTACATTAAAAAATGTAGTCTAAATCAGTTCACTGCAGATTAATTAATTAATTTTAAGAAATGTAGTTTTTAATTTTTTTCATTTTACTTTTTCTAATATGAAAATTGAACCAAATTTTAAATCATTAAAACACAAAAATTATCATATTAATATACATATAATAATGATAACCTATGTTATAATACTTATAAATGATAATTCTGAATATTTTGAATTTATTTTAACATATTTTTTAAACAGTTTATACATATATCGTATTCTTTAAAATAAGATTTTTTTTTTTTCACAAGTTGAATGATTAATATTTATATAACAAAGTTATATGGATCCTGTATATTTTTCCCACTCTATTCTTTTAATTATGTTAGATTACGTCATGCTTTTTTTCTATTATGAGTTGATTCACCAATTCAACTCACCACAGGTTCAATAAAGATAAATTAGATTCTTACTAAGTTGAGCTTCTGGCAAATAACAAAAATTTGAAATGTTTTTTTTTACCTAACCTTACTTAAATTTATAGTAAATTGAATTTGGTCACGATTTTTTTTCAGTTTAACTACTCTTACATTTTGTCATAAGAACAAAAATAAAGTATTTAAAGTATTATTGATTATAAAATAATAATTAAATAAGTCATTATAAAAAAAAAACATTTAAAAATTACTTGTTTTCGCTCTCTCTAAAATACTCTCATTGAAACTTGAGGAGATGAATAAAACAAATCAAATAAAATAAAGTCAGGATAGAATATTCCACATTAAGTGAAACTTTACTTGTCAAATATTTGAGGTGGAAAAATTCTGACGAACAATTTAAGTGACCAAAAATTGATTGTCAAAAACTATGAATCTCAAATAATGGAAAAGGAATTTTAATGAAGTAACAACCTATATTAATTGAATGAATACGAAGTTGATACTTTATAAAGCCAAGGCTATAGGAACAAGTACAACTACAGCCACCAAGTTAAGTAAGCAACAATAATCATAACAAGTACAATCTGTCCTTCTATTATTATCTTATTCTCTCTCCTTTTCAGTTTGTTATTTATGTATAGATATTAAATATGGGTAGTAAGAATTTACATTAGCTTACACACATAATTCAACTAACATAGATTATTTTCGGTTTAAACTATTATTGTTGTTATTATTAAATTATATTGTCTATTTTAAATTGATGTGACAAATAAACTTGTCATTTCCGTAATACATATTTAATCTTTTCTTTTTGTAAAAATGTATAACAGTACTAAAACTATGAAATGTAGATGTTTTTATTAGTAAGAAAATATAATTAAATATGGTAGAAGGAGTGTCTAACCTTTCTTGAAAAAATAAAGTAAAAATAAGAATAATTACTTTATATTTATGTTTTTATAAAGATGATTACTGGATAACCATCGTTATCTATCGTTACCTCTCTTAAAAGCATAAGATTACACCATTAAACCTACTTATAAGATAAAAGGTCAAACTGCAATCGAAAGTAATTAAATTTAACACTTTTATACGAAAAAATCAATCTTTAACAACTATATTTGACAAATATGTGATCATGTTATGATTATTATTATTATTTTTATTAGGATTATATTTAATTATGATTATTAATATTATTAATAAATTTATTATTATTAATAATATTATTATTACTTTTATTAAAAATAATAATAAATATTAATAATATTGATAAAAGCAACAAGATTAATAATAATAATAACAATCATAATAATAGTAATAGAATTTAAAATATTAACATTATTAATAATATTAATACAACTAATAACAATATTAATAAAAATAATATTAATTACAATGACAATAATATTAATACAAATATTTTAATATAAATATAAATAAATTTAATAAAAATATTTTTCGTATTAATATAAATCTAATAATAATAATAAAACCAATCATAAGTTATTATTATTAAAAATAAAATTAAAAATATTTGTAATCTAAATATTAATAATACAAATTAAGTAATTGTTAATATTAAAAACAATTTTAATAATATGAAAAAAAAATATAGTATCAATAATCATATTATGAATAATATGATTATTATTAATAATACTATTGTTAGTAATATTTATTTTTATTTTTATTAACAATAACAAATATAATATTAATAATAATACTAAAGTTATTAAAAATAGTGTGTATAACAATAATAAAAACAATATTAATAATATTTATAACAATAGTATTAACAAAATTTATAATATTAATATTAATAATAATTTTAACATTAATAATAATAATACAGATAATATTATTATTAACTATAATAATAATAATAATAATTCTTGATGATAATATCACAAATACTTTTAATATAACTGAAAATAATATAAATAAAAATATTAAAAATATTTTTCATATAAATATAAATAATGTTAATAAAAATATCAGCAATATTAAAAAATATTATTAACATAAATATAAATAATATTAATAGAAGTAGTAATAATTCAAAATATTAAAAAAATATATAAAAATAATAACAATAATGTTATTAATATTAATAACAATAAAAGAACATTAACATCATTAATAATATTTTTATATATTAATAAAAAAGCTAGGTGGGGCTTTCAAAAAATCAAGATAGGATGTAAGTTAAGTCTTAGTATTATTACACTACTTGGTTTCTAATTCTAAGCTTTTCACCGAGGAACATAGGGCTCTAGTCATGATGTTTAAAATGTGTGTACTAAAGAAGAATAAATATAAATGCATATCCAACTCCACCTGCAAAGCAAACATGAAAATATTTCAGATATAATATGTGGTCTACCTTAGGTACAATATTTTAATAATAAACATAAAACAATCATATAAAGAACAAATAAATATATATATATATATATATATATATATATATATATAATAAAATAAGGAAAGAAAATATAAACATTCAGAAAATCACACTTATTATTACTCAACCAATTAAATTGGCCAAACTTTCAAAAGTCTTTAGTAGAGTAGCCTTGCAACGAGAGAAAGTAGTCTAAAGAGAAGAAATGTAAATAGAAATCATAAAAAAGAATTTCTCTTTAGTATATTATGGAAAACTATGAAAAAAACCAAAGATAAGGAAATGGTTTGCGAAACAGATTTGAGGTTCGAGAGTTGGTTATATGTGAGGAAGGTATTAACACCCTACAACGTCTGTCCTAAAAGCGTACCTTTAATCAAATGAGTAGAGTGTGGTTTATTAAAATGTTTATTTAAAAAAAAACATAAATACAAGTAAAAAAGCAAAGAGAATTTTTTATTTATTTTGGATCCGATAAGAATTGACTTTACTCCTACATATTTTCATCCATGATGAAAAATCATGATTTACGTAGTTCTAGATAGAAAATGTGTGTTTGATGTTTGAGTATTTTCTAAGTTTTTATATTTTATTTTATTTTTTATTATATTTTATTTTGTTTGTTTTTATATTTTGGAAAAATTTATATATTTTCTTAATTTTAGAGAATTTTTTTTATAAATTTTTTTAACAATAATTAAAAATAAACTAAACAGATACGAATATGGGTTTATGCATACGACTATGACTATACAGATGCAGATATGGGTGGGAGAGAATTAAAGTTGCTATTTTTTTTTCCTTTTTTCAATTTTTCCTTTATTTTTTCTTCTTTCTTCATTCGTAGTGCTAGCTTCGAACTCAAGGACTTTGGAAAATGAGATTAATCTTCTCACCAACAAGACACAATGAGCTTTTGTCCATGGAGAACAAACATGTTTTACAATACAAAGTGGATGCCTGAGCATTAAAACATATTAAAAATCATACATGATATTAATATTAGAACTACATTTACATAACATTAATGCATATAAAACATATCCTATTTCTCTTTGTGAGTGCAATTTTTTGAAGTGTTGAACGTTCCGAAAATTTCTAAAATAAATGTTGGAGATCCCACATCGACTAAAGATGAGGCCTTTCAATATTTTATAAATGGATGCAAACCTCACTTTACAAGCCGGTTTTGTAAGGTTGAGTTAGGCTTAAATTTCACTTCTTGACATAGTATCAGAACCTATATTATCACGGTTGTTAGGCCACTGGCTATCGGGCCGCTATCGGACCATCCTTAAATAATATAGTCTCACGCACTAATTGAGCAGTATCGATGTGAGCGGGTGTGTTGGAAATCCCACATCGTCTAGAGATGAGTCATTTCAATAGTTTATAATGTGGGTGCAAACCTCCAAGGTTGAGTTTGACTTAAATTATACTTCTTGATATGGTATCAATTGGTGGGCCACCCGCTATTGGGTCGCTATCGGACCACCTTTAAACGATATAGTCCAACGCACAAGTTGAGGGAGATCCCACATCCACTAGAGATGAAACCTTTAAATAGTTTATACAAAATTTTGTCTTAAAATGGATGACTCTTTAATTGTAATAATTCTGAAAAAAAAAATACATCCAGAAATAACATTCCAAATTCAGAAATAATAAAATCAACAGGAACTAAAATGAAAGAATTAAATACGCAATAAAAATCTTAAATTAAAATTAATTTCGAAATTAAAAATAAGAAAAATCTTGCTCATTTGACAATAGTTTTTGAAGGGACTAGTTGACCATGTTTAACGTGGTAACTTATGGATACAGTTGACCATGTTTAATGATTTAGATGTAGTAACTTATGGATAGTCAAGGACAACATTTGAAAGATGGTTGATATAAGTTTTATACCAGTAAAATGTATGATGGTGGTTTCATTAATAGATTCACCATTGTCAGGTATGTCTTAAAGTTAAAAAAAGACCTAGTGTCTATTAGAGCCTTAGATATAAAGAGTTTCAAGTGTAATTTGTAAGATAGAATGATACACGTTAAGAATATGGATGATGGTTATGGTAATGTAGAACTTTAGGAAAGAAAATTTATATTTTTTTGAGCGAGTATCCATAAATGTATTAATGTTATATTTGTCTTGATATTACATGCGTGCATAATCTTGTGAAAAAGTCTGGCACATGTGTATCACATGGATGCCATCTTAAGAGTTAGAAATCTTTCTAAAGAATGGAATCTTTACCATTTTTGTGAATATTGTACATATGGAAACCGGTATAGCCAAAGTTTTTCAATAATATACAAAACAAAAATTATGTTAGATTATGTCCACGCAGATTTTTGGTAGTTGTCTACAATATGTTGAATACTTGTGTCAAATTGGCTAAAGTATTTGAGTAATATTATATGTTTTTTTTAATACTTGTGTTGTTTAATAATATATTTTTTATTTGCAATAAAGAAAACTCTGGATTCATGGCATAAGTCACATCTTAAATTTTGATCAATTTAAATGCGTGAATACATTTCAGAAAATTAAACCCTTCTAGAGATTATGTAGAAAAGTCGAATTTGAAATCTTACTAAAATATCATTTTTTTTATCACTTTAAAGTTATGATGGTTGAATATTATGAAACCCCACCAACTAATAACACATGCGATGAAGCCTCCGAGCCCACAAGCTCAATGATCTCAACAAATTGCAAAATAAGGGACCATCAAAAGGACCCTCAGCTATGCTTGTTTAGACGTAGTATGAAAATAGAAAACTTTAACTGCACAATTTCAACCTTAAAAAACCTTAATTTTTTCATTAAAATAAACCACGATTTTATTTCTGAAAATTATCTTGCTTTGGATTATAAGTGGAGTTCAATTTCAAACTGTAAAGAATCTCATTCCTTGTCATTCTACTTCTGAAAATAGTAATTATTGCATTGTATAGTGCAACTTATGCTGCAGAATAGGATGTTTTTCTTCCTATTGATGGAGAAGGAACGTATTGCTAGCCTATTTTAAAATCTTCTGTAACACTATTTAAAATTTGGCTTAGTTATTATTATTTCATTTATTTTATTTTATTTTATTTTAAATCATAGAACTAATAAGGGATTCAATTTGGTTTTCTCTCTCTAAGCTGATTAAATAGTATTAAAATGATTAGCGACCGTTTTGAACCATCACCGTCAAGTCATATTTACATAAAAGCTATTTTTAATTGTTACAATCCAGTTTCTATTAATTTTTAATTTTCTCTATTTAAATCTTATTTAACGAGTGGCAGTGACTTCAGAAAAAAAGTTAACTAGTGATGGTTTATAATCATCATTAATTAGAGGGTTAACCATCACTAATAATAATGATTTAACAAGTCAATCTAAATGGACGGGACAGATTACATCTTTTTGAAAAAAAGATTGAAGATCAAATTACATTAATTTGAAAATTGAGAGATCAAATTGAATTATTTATTAAAAAATAAAACAAAGAATAATCAAGTCTTCAAATTTAATATTTAATAGTATATTCTCTAAACCTTTTCCAAACAAGAAAATATTCCTCACTCTATAATGTAAAAATAATTATGTGTAATAATGATACTTTTTAAACATAATAGATAATGTTTTATCTAATAAAACATTTTATGTATTGGAATATTATTTATTTCAAAATATATTTTTATAATGTAATTATATATAACATTAACATTCATATATTATATCATATTCTGCAGGACTTTAAACAAATTGAATTCAAATCAGATAAGAAAAATCTTGACTTGTATGGTGTGATTCAGCTAGGAGGATAGTTGTGCTAGTGTAGCTTTTTGAACTACGAAGATCTAAATCAATTTGAGGTGGGAAAATATTATTGTGAGAAATAAAATGTCTAGAATTTATTTAAATAAATTTCTTTATAATTATAATAAGAAGGAAAAAATAAAAAAGTTTCGTAGATTAAATTGTCATACATAAATTAAACAAAATCATAACAAATAGAATTAGTCTATAAAAAAGTTCAATTTCTTTTTTTTTTGGAAGTTCGTGCACATATATATATATATATATATATATAAAGTTTGGCCTTTAGTTACCTGTATGATAGAGGTGGGTCTGTTGTGGTGGGGGCTTGGGTGAGGTAGATGATTATGGAATGGAAGGATAAGAGATGAATGGAGGCAATACTTGAAGTTGCTTTATACAAAATGATAAATATTAAATATGTATTTATGGTTGTTATTTAAATTCATTTGGATGACATTTTCAGGTTGATTATACATAAAAATGAATAAAAGTAATATCTAGTTTTTTTTTAAAATAGAATAAAAAAATATAATGAATATGCACGAAAATATTAAGAGAAACATCTGATATTTTTATTAAAAAGATACCTTGAATATGCCTAAAAATGAGTTTGAGACATATCTTATTTTTTTAAATTTAGATAAAGAGATATATGCACCAAATTGTTAAGGAGAAAGTGAAAAAAGACATGGATTAATTAGAATCCTTGTGCTGAATACACAAATATTTGAGGTATTAGAGTAACATGGTATGGTACTCTCGAATCAAGGTACAACGATTGATGAGTAACAGTGGCAGGTGCAGCCAAGTAATTCCGAACTTCAAACTCAGTATTGTTGGTTTGAACAGAACCATTGAAGTCACTATCAAATCTATACCAAAATTAACTGCAGGATCACCAAATTTACTACATAATTATTCACTGTCATTTCCTTTGGATCCATTTTTTTCTCTACCACAATAGTAAATATGCTTCTACCGTTTTTAACATTTTCCTCGAAAAACTAATATATGTCCTTCTCCTATGATGTTACTTGGGTCCAGAGAAACCACCTCTGTATTAACGTTATTCACCCTTTACCATCTTCTGAAGAATCCTGCAAACCATTTCCTGCAAATGTTTTCCCTATGCCCACCATAGTGCGTGCTTCGATTTCATCAAACACTATGACCAGTCACTTGTTACAACCATTTCTTATCTGTCTAATATTCTACAAAATAATATTCCTTTTCCAACGTTACATTACACCAAAATATCATGATCTTTTTACATGTATAAATTTTCACAGTGTTAAAACCAACATAGATAGTAGATAATAAGATCCTCTGGGTATTTTATTACAAATTTCATTCTTAATTATATATATAATTATGTCTAAGACTACAAAACTTAAAACGTCACCATAATATCAACGAAGTGACAAATAAATCATACATAATTTTGATTCTTAAAATTAAGGCATAATATTGTGGAAGATTTTACATCGATTGAAAATGAGTTATTTCAATAGTTTATAAATAGATGCACATTTTATTTTATAAGCCGATTTTATAAGGTTAAATTAGGTTTTTACTTTTTGATGAAGTATTAGAGTTTATTTTAACACGATTGTTGGATCTATCAAACCTCAGTTATCAGATCATTATCAAATTATCTTTATATATAAGCTAAAGCTATATTCGAATTGAGAAATCTCAACATGAACGTGAGTGTAACGTAGAACTCTGCAACCTATATTTAATAATTGCATTGCATGAGATGTGAAAATTGTTAAAAGGGAAAATGTGTGAAGGGAAAAGGACATGAGAGAGAAGTGGACGTATGCACGTGCATGGAAGATGGTGATGATGGCATGCAGAGTGAAGTCAAGTGGCAATGCAGATTTGCAGTCAATAATTCAGATAATAGGAACAAAGGAGAGAGTGAGCAGAAGGGTAGCATTAACAAGTATATGGTAAAAGAAGAGACCAAAAACAAACCAAACCACTCGTCACTTTCTTCACTTTCCTCTTCAAAAACTGGCCCCATGCTGTTTCCACTTCATCTCAATCTACTATCATAAATTTTTCTCCTTAAAATAACAATATTATTACATAAATTTTCAGTTTTAGGGCATTTTTTTATTAGGAGTTAATACTATTTTATGCTTTTTGGTCTTCAAAGATGGAAATTTTAGAATCCAAGCACATTTGCATGTATATGACAGCTTATCTTATCCAGGTACATAATATGAATATATTTTTCTTCTAGGTCTTATCAAGACACACCGCACAATGGAAATAAATTTTATTATCTGTCTCAATAAGATTTTATCAAGATATACACCTATATTATTTCGTCATATATACCAATCAAAATTGATAATCCATTTTTGTTGTGTATATTGTGAAAATATATTTTCACTGTGTATCTTAACACAGACTGCTTTCTTCTTGCACTGTCATAGTTTTCTCCTGCAAGCCATAGGAAGGAAAAATACCGTTTTACCCTAAATGAAATAATAAATAAATCCCCTTACATCTTCTTCATTTTTGTTGATGCACTTTCTTCATCTTCATTTTCTCAGTTACACCTCTTTCATCTTAAAAACCTAAACCACATTATAAAAATTAAAGCTAAATAATTGAAAAAGAAAAAATAATGTATGCAAACTATAATACAGTAACTGAAAGCAACTAGAACGACCATGTACTTTTCGTTCCTCTGATTTGTTGATTTAGCAGTGCAAGTTTATGAACGTTGTTGAGCTTTCATAACCAGTATCGTTCTCTGCAAGGATTCCAAAATGGATTATCTCATACAATACAATTAATTTTGTATTGTGAATTTTACATTCTGGAATTGAAAATTTTAGAATGATATTTTTAGTATTTTGGAAAGCATAAAGGTGCAGGAAGAAGACATGGAGCTGGAGGAAGAATTTGCCCTTAACAAAATTTTGTCAAGAAGATTTTTGTTAAAAAACTGGGCCAGATTCAAGGATTTCAACTTAAAAAACCCAAGCCTCAAGCAATTTGTTTTTTCTTTCTAAAACATATCTTCCATCTTTTCATTTCAACAATGCTTAAAATACAGAAGTTGTAATTTCTGATGGTACAGATTCTTTCTCTTATCACTTTACTATAAATAATAGCTTGAAGCTACATATTCATTAATTATGCTTGGTTTAAATTGTAAATATTACAATTTTTAAAAATTAAATTTATACTAGAAAATAATTTTTGTCACATTTCATTTTCTTTCTTTTTATGAAAGTTAAGCTTTCAAAGTTAAGCTTTGCCCTCTTCGTATATATTTGGACATACATATATAATGTTAATGTAGAAAAGACAATTCCAATTACATATAAGTCCAGATCAACAGTAGAATCATAGTAGTTAATAAAAACAAAGAAAAAAAAACACAATTAAAGTGGTAGAGTATAGGTGGTTATGCTAAGAGACTAACTTTAATGTTGTATTTATTTTTTATCATTTATATGACCATAATATGAATTGGATAGCAGAGAAGAGATACTATGAATTGGATAGCATATAATGAATTTTTGTATTTTGTTTATAAATTATATTCTTATTTATAACAATCTGAGTGGAAAAGAGATGAATTAGGTTTAGTAATTGTGATCGATAAAACTTATCATTGTCACGTTGTTATGTGATGTATTTTCTAAAGTTTCAAATTTTATAGTACAAATCATTTTATTTTTAAAAAATATATAAAATTAAAATTAACTTAAATATAAATTTTAATTTATTAAAATAAAATAATGCGATAAAAAAGTATCACACTGGTGACATATGTGATATCCATGATATTACCTAGTTTTTAACTCATCATTTAAACTCAACTCAAAGCTACTTTAGAACCTAAGTTTTGACTAAAAGAGTTTTACAAGCTATTACCAATTTAAAATACAATTAACAAGATGTATTCTTTGTAATCTTTGACGATTTTACTCGTGAGAATATGATTTTTTTTTGTAGAAATTAGTTGCGTTGATTTTATTTGGAGCAATGTGATGGTAAAGTTATAAGTAAATGCTTGAATTTAAACTTCATTACAAATTTTGTGTACCAAATGTTGTGAATCAAATTAGTATAGTAAGAGTTTCTATGTCCACCTCTATTTGCTACCTCTTGCCATTCCTTGGTATCATTGCCTCTATCATCTTATCGTTGTGGCTCCTATCTTGGCCCCATCCTTCAAGGAATTAAACGTTCTAGATTGTATAATCTATGAATACTTTTTTTCATAGAAAAGTTTTCAAATTAGATAATTCTGAAAGCACTTTAAGATTATACAATCTAAAGTAAAATAAACTAAAATTGTGCAATTATGAAGACTCTTGTATTATACAATCTAGATTTTTTTATAAAGAAAAAATAGCTTTTGGATTATGTAATCTAAAAAAAAAAATTATAAAAAAATACTTATATATTGTATAATATAGAAGTAAAAAAAAAAGCTTTTAAATTGTACAGTTTAAAAGTAAAAATCGACTTTTTGGATTGTTAAAACTTTTCTTTATACAAAACATGACTTATAGATACAGATTACAGAATTTGAAAGTAAAAAAGCTTCTAATTAACACAATTCTGAAGCTAGATTTTCTTATTGTATATTCTGAAAGTTTTTTTTCATGTCAAAACTTTTAGGTAACCATAAAAGCAGACATTTTTCAGGTCTAAGTGAGGGTATGGTGGTAGTTTGGAAATAGAGAATGAGTTGGTGATAGAGCAGCAAAATAAGCATAATAAGATATGCATGCATAAAATAATGTAATAGCGAGACGATGACTCTGCATTATGCAACTTGCACATATCTCTGTTTCCTTCCACTTGCCATGTGATTGTGCAACTTTCCACTTTGAATTGAGGTCCGTTTCTGTCCATTCATGTCCATATTAGCTGTCACCCTCAATAACCACACTCACCTCCTTTTGAGCAAATCTAACAAAGGGATTTTCATCTTCTACAACTATTTTTCACAACTACCTCATCTCACTCACCCTAGTATATTTAGGTCCTAAACCATTTCTACACATCATGTAAAAAACCATTTCTACATTCAATAATTTTCAGGAATCATGTCCCTAGTCCCCACACAACTCATTTGAAAAGAATTTATTATGGAACATGAAAGCACAATGCGTATAATTTATTGATATATTAAAAATTGCAATCCTCTGATACAATAAACCAAGAAATTTCCCTGTACAATAAGAAAATTCCCTTTTTCCATCGAAATAGGTGGAACCCCAAAATTCTTCATATTTACACTTCAAAATATAACTCAAAATGGTAAGAGCAATGAGAGCTTGCCGCCAAAAAATCCCAGCCCTTATGAAGAACTTAGATCCCATGCAGAAGAAATGAATTTAGCTTACCTACTTGATGGCATATGAACGGGTACACACTGATTCAAGAGCCTCAGTGAACAGAGAAGAGAAACTGGTCATTGCCTGAAACACTCCAGGCAAGCCTGTTTGCAAATTGTTGAGGGTCATGGCTCTTGTTACCTCCACAGCTTTTGAATGCCTCAGCATTTCATCTTCAACACGCCTTTGGCAGGTTGCCAGTTCCAGTTTTTTCTCAGCCAGTGGATCGCGTGCATCCAAACCTTGTCCATTGTCAGGTGCTGTGTCAGGAAGGCTAATGCCTACCATAGAATACGAACTGTAGAACTTCCTCTCCAGGTTTCTCAGAGAGGAAGCCTTTTTCTCAAGTTCCTTGGATGCAGTCTCGGTTCTTTTCTTGATCTTCAGCTCTTCAGTTTGCTTGGAAGATATCACATGGACCACATTGATAAAGCTCTTGATGGCTTCAGATGCAACCGTGTCTGGAACACGGTCAAGTGCGAGTTTCCATTCATCAAAGAAGTGGTATGTATCAGAGTTGTCCCTGCTGTTGTTGATGTTATCATTGCTGAGTGGAAGAAGGCTGAGCTTATACCAGCCATGCAGGGAGAGGATGAAGTCCCGCTGAAATTTTATAAGGCGACAAAAACTGGAGTGCCAAGCTGACACGGCCGATTCAAGGTCCCGAGTAGCCTGCCTGTGCAGTTCAGAAGTGGAGTCACCTCTTGAAGATCTGTTCACAAGGCCACGGACTTGCTGCACTATGTTGCTTTGAATTTCATGGTAATTGTGCATTGCTTTCCACATGTACATAAATCTACAATTTAACACATCACAATTCACAAACATAGTAAGACAACACAGTTATCTTGAGCAGGCCATCCCATCCCCATTTTTAATATAAAACATAATAGATAAGCACTTGTTGCTAGGAGACAAATTCTTGATGTAAATAATTAAGGCACCTCAGTACTTGGATGTTTCAGAAGTGAGGAAAAAGAAAATCTCAATTCCATTCCCATACTCGGAATTGTGACTGTTTCAAGATTTATTCTCATGCCATGCCCCTATATTGTTATATGCACCGACTCAGCTCAATAACCATCCACTTTGAAGATTTACACCGAATGTGGAAACATCTTGCCTTCATGATTCGTGTGGTTAAGGTTGTTTACAATGGCAGCAAAATTTATATGGTGAATATCAAGCTCATAAAATTTCATATCAATCCAAGATTAAAAAAAAATGTTATGTCATCAAAATATTTGAAATAAACAATTAAGGAGAAATATAATTTTAGATTTGCTAGAATTTGACTTGCCAATCTGTTAGTTATATAACATTATTTTTTGGCCGAAATGTGGGAAATCTTACACTACCCTAATCAGAAACATACTATCATATGTTTATATATAACATCTTACTGCAAAATTGACCCTGATAGGTTATTTGGAACAGAAAAATAGAAACAGATTAATATCAGTAATATGAATGAGTTTTTACAGTTTATAACACCCAGTCAAATAGTTTAGAATCAGTTAACCAGGGTTATCCCATCATATGGTTTAACAGACCTACTCCATCAATAAATTAGTTATGCTCAAATGGAGACTAAAAAGACAAGATAACATTTTGACAGATGCACTGGTGGGCCAAGGTTGGATTATAAGAGGTAGGCAGTAGCTGGACAGTTTGGTACAAAGAAGCACATGCAATAACACAGAGCTGACAAAGCAAGTGGCATACGAGAACGGTAAGCCATAATGGTTTCAACTACCACCCAAGATTTTCTAGACCCAAAGTAGGCAGCATACTCTCACACGAGGTAAATGAGGGCATTTGAAAAAGTTAAAAAGCATTTCAATTCTTACAGTTAAACTTAAAAGTTCTTTAATAGGGTTAATCACTTGTATCAGCTCAAAGTTCTCACATTCCACCAGATCAAATCAACATTTACAAAATATCCAAGGAACAAGACACGGCATGATCCTAAATTATGGCCTCACAACAAGCCGCACATATTCAAGTGTGTTTGATCATGAAGTCCAAATATCTCATTTAATTTGTAAATGGCTACAATAAGACCAAAACACAAGAAATTTTCATTAATCCAAAATACTAGACAATTTTTGGGAGCCAATTAAGTTATTAAAGTTGATTATTTACAGCAGTAAAAATAAGCACGTCAGTGAGCTCCCATATGCATGATTGGTTGTAAAATTGGATTAATAGATAATCACTATAGTTCTGCACTTCTTTGTGATTAATGATGTAATAATGGTCCAATCTCATGTACAAGAACTTGATTATTTAGCCATCCAACATCTGGAGGTACCAAAACAGTAAAGCTATTGAAGAAGAGACATACCCATGAATGAGAGCAACAAGCTGAGGGACCAGATCAGAGTCCCTAAGGCCAACAATGGCAGTTGAGGTGGTAGACACAGCCTGAGATGTAACAACTATTAGTGACTGCAGCCTATTTATGGAAGTCTTGGTTTTGAATATCTTAGCCTCGTCCTCTCCTTTGTACTCCTGAGTCTGCAGAGCTGACAATTTCTTTTCATGTTCAATCTTAACACCTTCCCTAGCCTTAATTCAAGCACAATTTGTAGAAAGTGTTAGCATAGCACACCTCGTTTCCAAACCACATGGTTTAGGTTTTTAGCTAAAAATAAATGCAACAGAACCACCTGACTCCAGTTTGGTAAAAAGGCAGCCAAGTTGGACACAAAATTTATGGTCATTTCAAACATCCATAACAATATCCTAGGCATTACTTTTTTTTTTTTTCTTTTAATGCCGTAAGTCTAAAGAAACGTGCCTTTTTCAGTAAGTTTACACCACACATTTACATGTGACAGAAAATGTTTGCCCTTCACATAGCTTACGGAAACAAAAAATGGTAAAATAGACCCAACTGAGAGTGAACAATCAATGACATGTAAGACAAAATTTGAAGAAACAGACAAAGTGGTTTAATTACTTAAAATCTGTTAATCGCTGGGTTAATCTCCAGTCAGTTCATCTGAATGGGGTAAAAGAGTTAAGGGTGTGGGTATTTCAGGCATTTCACATAAAATAAATTATGATTAAATTAAAATAATTTTAGCTAATTGCTTAATTAACGCTAATTTACAGCAAGACTCTGGTTAAGACAAGCACCGCCCCTTCAAATCAGGAAATTATCCATGAATGATTCATAGGCAAACACTGTTTACCGTATCACCTAATATACACTTAAATCATTACTCGACATGTGTAAAAGCATTTTGGGGATAAGCATGTTTCTATCATGGAGCATTATTTGTACCACAATAATAAAGGTTGGTCCCAACAACCGAGGCCATTGTGGTCAATTCACAATGGGGAAAAAGGGAAAGGAGGTCATTTTCAAACTTAACAGTCAAATTCTGCTGTGACCTTACGCAACCAAAGTCCAACAAAACCTACACCGTTTCCTTTTTTCCTTCACCTTTTTATGCTCTCGAAAAATATAATTCATTTTTCTAAAAAGGGAACCGCGTTATTATCCAAATCCCACCACAGCCCTGGAAATTAACATAAAATTACCTTAACCTCCTCGTACAGCTTTTTCTCCCACGCCAAAAGCCGTTCTATGGTGGAGCAAAGACTCTTCGAACCGCCCGGTTCATCCAGCGAACCGGTGTCCAGCCGGTACTTAACCGCCAGTGGTGGTTTCGAGGTCCAACTCGAGCTCAAGTTGCTCAATATGCTGCTCGAGTGATACACAGTCTCTGCAAAATCAAAATCATCAAAATTCAATTCAAACAATTCCACCCATTATTTTCAATCAACTCTTTGCAACTGAGGGAAACCCAAAACTGTGTAAACTCATCAAAAATTTACCCAAAAAGAAGAAAAATGAATACTTCCCAGCAACTAAACACAAACCTCATAAAAACCCCAATTAAATATTTTTAACACCCCATAACAAGAATTCAAATTGTCCAATCCAATTTCAGCATGGAATAAAACTTGAAGACTTTTCCCCATGCTCTTCAAATTGGTTTTCCAATTAAAGTTAGAAAAGAAAAACTTTACATTTTTTAGTACTACTCTCTTAATAGATTCAAAGTTTCGGTTTTTCAATTCTGATTCGAGGCCAAGAAAAAATAATCGAAAGAAATGGGTTTGAGTTTGTTAAACTTACTCCTCAATTGTTTGAAGCTGCGATCAAGTTGAGCCTTGCTGATCTCGAGCATCTCCGAAACCTGATCTCCAGCAGAAGCTGCATTATCAAAATTCTCCTTAATAGCTTCCACGATCTCCCGCAAGTCCCTATGCCTCACCACCATCTTCATCTCCGCGACGGAGGACGCGGAGTCGAACCCTTTAGCACCGCCGCCAGCGGCAACGGACTGAGCCCGCATGGACGACCCGAAATTGGAGCGGGTCCCGATCTCGGACCGCGACTCCACATCCCCCTCCACCCCATCGTCATCGTCATCATCGGATGAACTGGTGGTGCTGTAATGATCCCCCCACTCGCTGCACTGAACCTCTTCCCTCTCAGTCTCGGTGTACTCCTCAGGAAGATGGTGATGAGAGTGAGAGTCAGAGTGAATATGGGAGGGAGAGCGAGAGTGGGAGTAAGTCTTTTGAGTTTCGAGTTTTCCGTCGAAGTAATCGTATTCAGATCTCTCGGAGTCGGAGTCGTGAATTTGGGGATTGGTGGGTTGGGTTTTGTGGGAGTAATGAGAGGGTGTTTGGGTTTTGTGAGAGTGAAGGGAAGGTGTTTGTGGTCGAGTCTGCGAGAGTTTTTGTTGGTGTTCTTGTTCTTCGGGGAAGTAATCGGAAGCGGGAGGAGGTGGAGGAGGGTAGAAATTTTCCCAGTTCCAAACGGAGGAGGTTTGGGAAGGGGTGGAGGAGTATGTGGAATGCGCGGTGGGGAAGAAGTTCGAAGGAAAATTCGATACTTGGCTTCTTGGGGTGGAGGAGGGGCTGGAGTCGGAGAGAATATGGGGGAGCTTCGGAGGCGGCGGCTTGCGGCGGCGGGGTTGGATGGGGGGGAGTTTTGCAGGCGGGGAAGGGTTGAAGGGTGGTGGAGAGTGGTGGGGGCGGTGGCGGGGTGGTGAGGGTGGGCGAGCGTGGTGGAGGGGTGGGGGTGGTTGTTGGGAGTTGCTGAGGAACACGGCGGGGGTGTGGTCAGAGACGGAGAGGGGCTCGCCGGCGGCGAAGGTGGAGAGGGCGGAGCCGGTGAGGCGGAGGGAGCGGCAGTAGTCAGAGTGGGCGGCAGCGAGTTGGTGGCGCGCGTAGACGGCGTCCTTCATGAGACGGCGGCGGTCCTTGCAACGACGGACGGTGTCCTCGTTTTCTAGCTTGGAGGCGGTGCAACCCATGGTGGCGCGTGGGGAAGAGGGAGTGGGAAAAGAGAGTGGTGGTGGGTTTAAGTGAATGATGGAGAAAGAGTCATAGTGAGTGAGTGAGTGAGTGTGTGAATGACCTTTGAAGTGCGTTTTAGGCTCCAACAAGTGCCTCTGTTCATTAGATGTTTTCTTCTTTGTTTGTATTGTCTAAGGAATTTATTAAGAAACACTGTGTTGTGTTGTTTTGGTGGTAATGGGACATTTAAACAGGGTAATGATGGCGGGTGAAAGGGGATTTAATAGTTGTCACCATTTTTAGGGTTTATTTTAATTCTAAATTTTAAGCTACTGATGTGGAAAGGGTTAGAGTCTTTAACCCTATGCATGCATCCAGTTGTGTCTGCTGTGTTTTTATTACAACAGGGGACACAGTAGAATAATTTTTTTATAATTGTACACTTAATTGAATTAGGTAAATCTAAGTAATACATTTTTTCACTTTTTTGTTTTTACTTTCATGAATTCTTTAGTTATCAACGAAAAATTATTAAGAAATACAAATGGATACCACTTGTGCTAATTAACATTACTAATGTGTGTGTGAAACTAACTTAACATTACTAATGTATAGAAGGAACACATTATCCTTAAAAATATATTTTTTAAGTGGCTTGTAGGGGTTTATTTTATTTTAGTGTGCGTTCAAAGATTTCTGTTTTCTTAATTTGCCTTAACTCTCTTCATGAATTAAAAAAAATTCTTCTAATGTATTAAAACATCTTTTATAGCTTATATAATTGAGATTAAGGAAATTGTATAAATAGTTATTTAATTGATACATCAAGGTGTTTTGAGAATAAAAGTGTGAGCTTGTGAAGTGAAACTAAAGGTGCACTTGAGTTAAATAAATTGAAATTAATAGGATTGACAATTAAATATCATGACAAAATATAAATTAAATATGCAACTATAAATTACTTAATTTGTCTTCCTCTATTCACTCTAACTTAATTTAGATAATTTTTCTACCACACCAACATTTCATTGATAATAATAATAATAATAATAATAATAATAATAATAATAATAATAATAATAATAATAATAATAATAATAATAATAATTTCAAAAGTGCTCCGAATCAACTATATAAAAGTGATATACTCTTCTAAAATTTAAGTCTAGTTTAATTTAATAAAAATTTTGGGAGCAAAAATTTATCGTTTGACCAAATAATTAAGAAATTGGAATGAATTATTCATAGTAAATAATTTTTTGTAAATTAAAATTATCAGAGTCTTGTATCAATTATTTATAATAGCGTAATATTATATATAACAGTCACATTATCTTAATTGTTATTATCTTAAAAGTAATTATAAGATGTGAAGTGTTAATAACATCAGTGTGAAACTGAAATTAATCTCTGAAAAAGATTTTAAAATTTAAAGGAACGAAGTGGAAACTATTAAAAATAAAAAGACTAAGAAACAAAATTTAATTGCTTAAAAACTGAAAGTATTGAGTTCAAATTATAAAAATAAGCATAAAAAAAGATAAAAAGAATATTTATTTGTTTATTTAGTCAATGGTTTTTATGGCAAACTCCCTTGGTAAAACCAAGTTAGTTTTTCCATCTCCTTCTCCATTTTTTTCATTTAATCCTTAATATAAGAAAATAGAAAAAAAAATGTGCTTTTATGGTAAGCTAAGAAATACAACAATAATAGTAGAGACTATTTATTTGTTAGATAATCTAACTGACCAGTATTATTAGTGATGTTTTTTTCTATTTAATTAAGTTTTTTTTTTTTTTAATTTGTAGTAAAGGCCAGGCAAAAAAAATTGGTCACCCAGTAGTTCGTTCAATGTCTCAAATTTTCATAAATTCAATTTAACATATGGTTGAATAACAAGTAAATAATAAATTATAATCAAATACACGTTAGGTTTTGAAAGAAAAATAAAAACTAAGAAATCGTTGATTCCTTTCTCTCATCCCTTTTGTGTCAGATATGGCTTGTTACATCAGAAAGTCAACTATATTGAATATTGTTCATCAAGTTTAATTTTCATTAAAAATGTCTCACATAAATTGTTTTTTTTATCACAAGCTCTCATAAACTATAATTAAAAACTAAAGGGATCAACCCAAAATAAATTTTTAATCAAGTTTAAGAGTAGAAAATGATAGCTGAACCTTCATATTTTAGTCCATACGTAGAGTGATTAGAAATGATATACTTATATTAAAAAAATGAAACGAAGTGTTTGAAAAACTAATTATCCACATATCTTTACTCAGTGAGAAATAATACTCGTACACTTAATAAAATAATACTAGTAAAAAAATCGACTGGGGAATCTCTCAAATCTGTAATAGTTTTTTTATTGTGTGCATTCATAAAATAAATAATGATAGAATTGTATAATTTAAATTTTATTTGCTTTAAAACCCTTTGCATTCTTATTTTCAAGTTCTGTCAATATTATTTTTTCAAAAGAGAACAAAAATTTAACTGAGAGATGTTTGTCTGTTAGCATTAAAAATCGCTTTTCTCTTCAATGAACACAATCTGGTAAAAGAATAAATAAATTAGAATAAAAACAAATAAAAAAATTAGAACAATAAATCTTATTGAAATGAAAAATAATAAGCACCTATTAGGACAAGACAAACTCTCGCACATTGTTTATTTCGCTAACCTTATCCAATGAAAATCTGTGTGCTGTTTATCTTTGAAAAAATAATTTAAAAAAAAAATGTTAACATTCAAAAGAAAGGAAATTTCTTCTAATAATTCTTTTTTTAATTAGAAAAAAAAAAGATAGGTGATTTCAAACCCATTATTTTATTTTGTAGAAATCAAAATTTTTCACAAAATCTAGTCATCAAAATTGTTTTGTCTGAAAAAAGGAAATGGTAGAAGCATGGATTTAGATTCACGTGAAGGTAAGAAAAATTGTTAGATCATAAGACAAAATCGCTATCAAACACATGAAATGCAACACCCTTATTGGTTTCATAATATTACGATTATTTCACTCTAACAATACAACAAAAGGTGCCTTGCTGTTCCAAGCTGCAGTGTGAAAACTTCTCTCTCACATTTCATAATTCTTCAACTTCATCATACTTTCAATATTATTTTCACAATACAAACTATCCTATTTTTAAATTTATCAACATCATATGAGTATTCAGTTATTATTAGTTAAGCAATAACTTTGTTAATAATTTTGTTTGAAGAAAAAGATTAATTAATATGATACAAATTCAAATGTTTTCTTTCAGTTAAACTTTGAATCTTTTTATCTTTCATTGTTTTCTATTTCACCATGAAATCCAACAAGGATAAAAATCTTATATTGTTGATCTTTATTGTCTTTGAATTTCACCATTAAATGCAAACTCTAAATGACGAGAAATGAAATTGTTTATCTCAAATCAATTAACATTTTTCTTTAAACATTTAAAGGGAGATATATTTGTCATCTACTTGATGGTTGACATTTTCACTTAATAAAAAACTCATCACTTAAAATATGTCAATAAATTATCGAGATTAAAATAAAGATAAATATTCTGAGGATCAACTAGCGAAAAACTTTATTGAGAATAAAAAGAAAAAATTACAAATTTATTAGAGACAAAAATAAAAAAAATGCATATTTCAATTGTATTCATTTATTATCTAACGTCACTTACTTGACAAATCAATTTGTAAAGACGTCACCAAAACTAAAAGAAAATTATCTAGTACTCAAATAATAATTTTTTATTGATAACCGTAAGTGAAACTTGTAATTTTATGAAAGACCAAAAGTTATTTACGATTTTAAATACTAACAAATAATAACAAGGTATTTGTTTAATAATATTTCTTTTAAAATAATAAAAAGTGGTTCTATAAAAAGAAAATACTAACAGAGACAATAAAGAAGATTTGGTGGAAAGTGTGAGATGAAGACCAACATCCACACAATAAAGTCAAAAGATTTTCTCTACTTCTCAAGACTAATCAAACATGATTTAAAATCCAATTAGGATTTTGCTAAAAACACATAAATTAAAGTTTAGTGCATGTTTGGAAAGTAGTTACATATGGAAGAATCAGGTCACATTGTTATAATATAAAAGCTATAAGTGTAGTTTTCTAAAGATCACCCCATTTATGAAACCTTCATGTGAATGAATATACTTTGGTCGTAGAAGGGTTACTTTCAGTTCTTAAAACAAGTTTTTCACGTTCAACTTTGGCACTTTTTCTTACCAACATGGTTTCATGAAAAGATGAAATAAGTGTAATAGGAAGCATGCATGAATATTCCACCAATAAGTGGAACCTTTTTGAGGGAAAGCAAAGGATTAAAGAGAGTGAAAGGTGAAAGAAAGAAAATTCAAAACTAGTGAGACACTCTTTCTTATCTTTCCCTTTCTTATCTTTTCCACTCACAAAAATTTCTTGCACCATAGCTTTCACTTCAAGACACATCACATGCACATCCTTTTTTTTTCTTCTCTATATTTAATGCCCTAAAAACATATTTTAAAAAAAAAAGTTAACATTGTCTTTCTTTCTTGAACTTTCCATGGGAATAACCATGAGCTTTTCTCACTTAGAAGAGTATCCAATTCTTTACAAAAGCATGATGTTTCTATCAAAATATTCTTTATCTTAACTTCTTTTTATTTTCTTTTCTGTTATCTCTTCTTTCCAAATTTCCCTCCCTTTTTTCTCAATTGGATCATGCTAGGTAGAGTATCAACAACCAGTGTTTCTCCTTTGAAGTTTCAAAGATCATGCCATAAAGTGAAACTTGCAATGCACCACATTACCTTTTCATTCTTTTGTACGAGTATTGAGTAAGAAGTGTGGCATTATTTCTATATAGATGATATAATTTATTGGGTTTTGCCTTAATTTGTTATCTGTAAAACAGTGTCAGATTTCGACTTTTAATACACTTTTTAATGTTTCATAATCTAACAATCATTTAAGCCAAAAACACTCATAGAATACTTTTTTAAATTTTTGATGTTTTTAAAGAACATAATAAAAACAAACTTGGACATGTTTAGGAGTAAAAATATGTTTAATTCAAAAGCACACATAAAAGGATATGAATTGAGAGAAGTGTACATTTTTAGTTTTTATGATAAAAGTAAGGAAGAAGATATACTCAATAAAAAAAATGTCCTTTCCTTAGTTATATCATTTCAATAAATTCACTTTTATTTAAGAAATAAGTTAATTGATACATTAAGCGAAATTATTCGCAATAATTGTATCGAATAAGTATAAATTAGAAAAAAAAAATCTATGTCAAAGTTAAGTTTAGTTCAATTGTTGAGCTGCTTTTAATCTAGTTAAAAGATTAGGAGTTACTTGAATGATTTTCCTAATATCTAATTCCAATTCATAAAGAAAAGGAGTTATCAAGAACATTTACTAAAATTAATTAACTTAGACCATATATTTACTAAATAAATGTTATCTTTTAGTAAAAAATGAAAGTTTATTTTTGTAAATTGTATAGTAAAAAATTATTAAATAAAATGAATAATACTTATACTATTAAGTATAACTTTAGTGAAATAAAATTGGAAAGAAGACAATAAAATAAAAGGCATGTGAGGCAAAAATATATTAAAAAATAAAAGATGAAGCTTCCCCCACAACTACACACAGTCACCCAACTATTCCTTTATACCAAAAGTTTCAAGATTTTGGAATTAATGCTGTTTGTACAAAATAAAGTTTATGAGATGTTTTTATAGAGTTTGAAAGCATAAATTCCATTTGGTAAGAATAACTTTTCCATATAATTTCCATGTAATGCCTTTAGCCAACCTATTCACTGTTTTTTTAGTAGCATTATTTGAGTCTGTGCTTGGAAAGAAACATTCAATGTTAAAAAGGAAAAATTTGATTAAATTGATTTTTTTTTTTAAAAATTGATTTCTACTTAAAGAACTTATTTTTTTTTTCATCCAAAACTAAAATATTTATTAAAAAAAATCCCTACTTTCTTATTATTACGAAGTTCAAAAGATGTTTGAGTACAAAATATTTTTTGTAATCATTTCATTATAAGTAGAAAAATCATTTACTCTACATTAGGAGTATGTATTTTTTTATATATAACATGAAAAGAAAATCATAATTAATTTTGATTTGGCATAATTCAACTAATTTTTTTTTATGTTATTCACTCATATATTATCATATCAGTATTATTATTTTAATTAAAGCATCTTCATTAACTCTACATCAATTGTGAATATTTTATTTTTTTTTACTTTATACTTACCTATTTCAAGCAATCAATTAACTGCTACTATTCCTACCTAATTATTATTTATTTCATGAATTGTTAAAAGATATGCTGATATATTAATGTTATCAACAACCACATCCAATTAAAAATTGACTTTTGAATGCTTTGAAGTCCTTTTATTAGTAAAGTTATTAGCTTTTAAAGATACACTTAAATCCTACACCCTAAAATAGTTGTGATAAATGATCAGTGAAAATAAAAATTATTAACTTTAATAAATTTTATATAAGGTCTTTTATTTTTTATTTTTATGTTATATATATATAACATAATCTGAAAGATACAGTTATAACAATAAATGAGTAATTAATGTTATCTTAAACATAAAAAGATGTATTTATATATATAGAAAGATTTTTTTTAAAGATAACGAGAAAAAATAACATTTTTTTATTGCACATCTTATTTTATTTTAAATTTATTTTTACTTTTAGTATATATTATTAGTATGTAAATTCTTGACCGGTAACAGTTTTTATTTCGAAATTAACATATAATTTTTTAGGTGTTGGTATTAGGTCTATTTTAGAAGGAATGTTATTTTGATAATATTTAACACACTTTATCAGTACTTAAATTTAATAGAAAATTATAAAAATATAATAAATAGTCATTAAATAAAAAAAACCTTGTATAAAAAAATTACTTTTTAACAAATTTTAAATAATAATAGATAGTATGTTCAAATGAGTGTTAGAGAATGTGTTATTAATTACCTGACATTTCTTATTCTATTATCATAAAATTACTTATAAACTTATATTAATTCCATGTTCAAGCTTGTTCTGTTCTTTCTTTTGTATGTGAAAGAAATCTCATATTTTAGTGACATGACAAAATAGTCTAGGGTTGGGTAGGTAGAATTCTCAAGATGAGAAAAATAGAAAGATAAAAGATAAAAGATAAAAAGAAATGTTTTTATAAGTTAAAAATTATATTATTCACAAATTAATTTGTATAATTTTTTAATATAAATTCTCTATATTTTTAACTAATAAATAAGTTAATTTTAACTTGTAGCAAAAATTATATTTTTCTAAATACTTTGGTGAAGAAATTTATCTAAAGAAATTTACATTAGTTTGATAATATGGAATTTCTAAAATAACTATTTCACATTAAAAACTAATAAATTTTGATGATAGAATTTATATTTTTTTTCCAACTCTTGTGTAATCCCTTTCCTACATAGTTGGCGAACCGAACCGAGCCGAACAAGGCGAGTGTCGAGTACCAAATGGTGGTAAACTGAAAACTAAGATCCTCTGTCTAAATATATTATTAGTTGCGATTGGAACCGAATCATCGTAAACCGAGCTCTGAAGAAATTAGTAAAAAGCTGCAATAATAAAGGATTTTCCATTGTTATAGGTGTTATTGAGGCATCAAGGAGGGCACAAAAAGCTGATAAGAGAGTATTAAAGAGCTACTACGAGGTGGTGGGGCAACACACCAATCCAGAGAAAACTGTTCATATAATACTATTTGTTCTTTTCTCCTCAAAAAAGTCACACAGGGACCCCTTCTTTCAACCCCACTTCCACAAGCTCCATCTTTCTGACTGTGACATTTAAATTCCAAATCCCACCTCATTTTTTTCCCTGTGGACCCATTTTACAATAAAGTCTTCTTTTCTCTGTCTTTTATAATGTCCCAATGAACCATTCAAAGGAAGGAGCATGCTGACATACCAATCACAAGCATGCAGGGAAGCTGGTTGGTTTCTGCACCTTCATGCAAATATACATAATCTGACTTATTATTATTATTATTATTTCATTATAGAGACAAAACTGTTTATGTTAGGTCTACGTAAGGGCTAAGCTAAGCTGCTTTCACATGTGTGACTATGTTACTTCTGCAATTCGTGGTCCTGATAATGAACCTCGAGTAGATCAATTCAACAGAAAAAAAAGGTGTTATAAATACATAGATATAAGTTTTTTTTTTACTCAGATGGACATCATTTTGATTCTGTTCACCCTTATGTTATGATGTATACAAGTAAGCATGCATGTGTATGTATATCAAGGATGTTTTATTTTAAATTTGTATATTATAATATATGGGATTTAATTTGTCTAAAGTATGAGTAACTAACATAAGTAATTTTAATTGACAACAAAATACACACACAATAGATTTAAAATATCCTAACCATGTAAAAATTCTTCTGATAGCATCATGTCAAAATTACATTCAATTCAAAATAAGCATGTTTTCATGTTTTTACCCACCTTCACTTGAACTATTCAAATGTTAAATATAAGAAGGTAACGATAACACAAGTATTCCATAGTACACAGATTATTTTGTGTGGGTGTCATGTTCCATGGAAACCCAAGAAAAGATAATTGTATCAACTGAACAATAAAGTGTACTGTCCACTGTAATTGATCAATGAACAATGCACCATCCATTGGTCATTGCCGATAAGAACTGCTAGTAACGGCTTTTATCCTCTCTCTCTCTCCCAACATAACTTCCTATGTTTTGTCGTTTCTTTGCAAAAATCTCTGTTTTAGTCACGTGTTGTTTTGAATCCATTGATGAACCTTCCATTAGTTAAAAGAACAGTGTCATCTAACCAGCAAAAGAGAAAATAAAATGATCAAGGAGGTAAACCAACATTCCAATCCCCCAAATATATATTAGAGTTGCAGACTTAAATTGACATATCAGAAACTTATTTTAAATCCCCTTACATTGTATAGTCTAATGTGTCTATGGCTTATACATTGAGGAACCAAAATAGGGTTTTACAAATATAATAGATAAAATCAAGTCACTATGTTATTATTTATTGTATTTTTTTCTTAAATCATATAAATATAAATTGAAAAAAGTAACAAAGTAATTTTGATCCAGTTTGGCCCAACTTGATTACAAAATGTACAACCAATAAAAGATTCAATCCAGATGGGACCAACACACTTTCCAAAAATTTGACCATATCAGTTCACGACTCCTCAAGTATTAATGTTTTAAAAACTGTAATTGTATCAATGAAAAATATGATTCATGATTTATCGAATTAATATGGAGTAACATTTAAAAATTTAGTTTTTTTAATAATATTGAAATAATAAAATAGTATAAAATTATAACGATCAAGATATAAAAGGTATAAATTAATATAAATAAGTAAATTATATGTCATAAAAAATGTATACACTTTTTATTTTTATTAAAAATACTTTTAAGCAAGTCAGGAATGTTAAAAATAAAACAAAAAGATGCCCGTTCAAAACCAGCTTTTTACTTGGGTTTTGGACTACTACCCATTCTTTACCGCGTTTTCGAGTTAACATAGTCGATGATCAAACTGGTTAAGATTTTAAAAGCAATACAAAGCATAGAAAAACTTGTTCAAAAGGAAAAACATTACACACTATTTTCGTATTTGTTCCACATGGACATCCCCACACCGGCCTAGAGGATGACTTTAACAGTTGGTGCTGTGTGGGCACCACCACGTTTTCTTTACCAAACAGCTGGTAGAAAATGGAAAGTATCTGTGCTTTGTGTCAAATAAACAATATCTGAAGGGATCTATACAAAAATACTAATAACTCGTATTGCCGAATTCTGATACAATAACTAACAAGTTGATCAGAAAACCCTTTTCCCAGACAATATATCAGTGAGCTGGCACATGCCACCGTGATGCCAGGACTGTATTAACAGCTACAGCTACGGCAAGAGAAATATAATATAAATATACGTGTGTGCCATTGGAGTTGTATCCTCGTTTTTCATGAGGAAGGAAGCCTAGTTTTGTTGTCATTAACAAAACCAAAATCCCCAAAAAGACCCTGCATCATGGATGAAAAGCGAAAGCCAGAGTCAATGCTTGTCCAGTATAGTTCTTAAAAAGCTAGAGTACCATATTATATTTTTATGTTTGGAATCACCTTCAGAAACAGAATCCAATTCCCCACCCCAGCCCATCCTTTTTTCCAAATTAATAGCTTCTATTCATTCATCATCATCATCATTGTCATAATCTAAGACTGCTAGAAATGGTTCAGTAAGAGTGATTTGGTCTCTAATTTCAATCCTGGGAAGAAAGATAGAAAAATACATACGGTCAATTTATTTGGGGATTGATTTAAGTGACGTCCTGTCCTATTCCCTTCCCATACAGTAAATGAGGACACTTTTACTAATTTGCTCTATTATAAATTTATTATTTACTTTTCGTCTCTGACCAATGAATCTTAAAAAGAAGAAATAAAAGCAAACAATTCACATCCCAATTAAAATGAGAGATGATTAACTCTGGCCTAGATCCCCATTCAGGGCCCCAGCAATTGTGTGCAACAGAATCCAGACATTTTTTATAGCAAACAATTAACAACAGAACATTAATAAAAAGCTGACTTGCCTGCATCATGTACCACTCTTCAAATTCATCAAACAATTCCATCCGTTCAATCCTAAACAGTAAAGTATTAACACTTAGTATCTTTTGACAAAATTTACAAGAAAGAAACAGGCTACCAACCATAAAGTAGATAGAAAGAGGAGAGGTGATGGAAGATCAGGGAAAAACTGCCTTACATATGAAGATATGAACTTTAGTATCACCCAGTTCCATCATACGGCAATCATAAGATATAGATAGAACATAGTACCTTCTACAGGTTAAAATGCTGATAGGAATACAAAACCAGGCAAAATTCTTCTTCAAAAAAGAAGCTAAGAGATCGAAGAAAAATCGAATATTACTGATGCTTATTTAGGCAGAGCTGATGGTGGACCACCACCCTTCCCACCCTAAGAAATTTGGTTATTTCCATCATTGTGTTTGTTCACCATGACTTTAACATAAATATTGCCCAATCAAAAGAATATCTTTGTTCTGAAAAGTTTATTATTGTACTATTGGTCCAGCCAGACACCACAAAAGGACCATGATGACTACACAAGAATACCAGAAATCTGTTTTACGAAATTTAATCTTTAATTTTTGCAGGCCCCAAGGCTATTGCTAATGCTAATGCTAAGATGTTATTAATCAGTAAATAGCCTTTAGCATTAAAACATCAGAAAACTCTACAAATTGTTAATTTTATACGCAAACTTCCAGATCATCAAGGCAAAATAAAAAAAAGAAAAAAAAAACCTACGTCTTTCTTGAGAATCAATAAAATCATTTTAAACTCTCAGCATGTCCCAGGCAACAGACTTCAGATACCAAGAAAAAATAAAATAGTATTACGAATATTAACACAGGATAAATACACATTAAGACTACATGATGAACCATTTCTGATCATATTGATAATCATTATGATAGCAAGAGTTGCAAACTCTCAACCATTTCTAGTTTAGTCTACTATGTTCCAAGACTATTCATGCCTATTTGACTTATTTGCCATCATTTAGATGGTTTTTCAGAATTGTAAATTGACTCACCAATCAGATGCACTGTAATAAGTTTAAAAAATTAAAAAGACCTTTTTCTAGCAAAAGTTACACTGTATACCTGCATCCTTGGTCTAGAAATAATTTCCTTTGCAAGGTTGGTGTAGCATTAATACTCAACAGAGCACAACCTTGACTCTGGTGAAAAAAAGAAAGTCAAATCAAATCATTTTACCGTACCATATACATTGACGATCATATTCTCTACGGAAATATCAACCAACGCATGAATGTATTTAGACATAACTTTTATTCACTTGAGATATATATATTTAATTCAGATAAACAGTTCATTTTTCCACTCAGAAACCAGCTTTTTTACACAAATGGATGTATGCATTATAGGATAAGAGCAAAATGATTACATCAAACTCAACAATAAAATAGACAATGGCACCAGTTCTCATTTTGCAGTCTGTCCTTACAGTAAAACGAGACATTTTCACTGAAGCAGTTCTTCTAGTCACGTTGAATCGAGATACAAATTATATATGAGAGCTTATTATTTTGAATCGTGAATTGTTTCATAATCGTAAGATTCATAAACAATAAAAAATGTAACATACTTAAATATAAAAGATATATAAAAATGTAAAGATACAATTAATAATAAAACAACCTCATAGTCAAAAAGAGTGGTTGTATCTATGTGTATTTACTACATAATTTCAGCAGCACAAACTTCAAAAAACAACGTGCTTGCTCCAGAAGATTCCTATAACCATGGCTATATGCTACTAAACAAATTTTGCATTATAGCCATCCAAAAAATAAGTGTTGTTGCTACTGCTACTGCATAATTACTGGAGACTATGGTTGTTGCCTATAGATACTAAACAACCTCAAAAACAAAAAAATATCCTAATCATTCATATTTAATCCTCTTCCTCTCCAAGATCTACATCACCCAAGTCATCTTCAATTAAAAGTTCTTTCCCTTCTTCAATGTCTTCAGCTTCTTCCTCATCTCCTCTACTATGGATTTTTCATTTTTGTTGGTCTTGGCATTTAAGTTTCTAGGACCTATATTAGCAAAAGAAAAACAAATAAATTTTAGTTCTAGTTTGTTGAACTTTCAAGTTCTAACTTCTAAAAGTTCTAAAATACTCATCTACATCAAAACAAATAACCTCTCTTCCTCTTTTTTGCTTGGAGCTCCCTCTTCAACATCAAAACACTCATGTACATCCATCCATGAGGAATCAATAGGCAAACAAGGATTTTCTTTTCCAGTGATCCATTCATCATCTGAAAAATATATGGGATCATAAGTTTCTCCCTTCTCTTGTTTCAATCTATTTCTTCTCTTAGTACACTTGGTCAAATGTGCTCCAACATGCCCCTCTCCTAATCAAATCCTTGAAGAGTATAGGGAAGAGTGGAAGAGAACAAGTTGCACAATAATGTTTGATGGATGGATAGATAAAAGAATACATTCAATTTGTAACTTTTTGGTGAGTAGCCCTAAAGCGACTGCTTTTTATTCATTGGATACCTCAGACATCTCAAAAACTATAGATAAATTGTTTAAAATGTTGGATGATGTTGTGGAATTTGTTAGAAAGGAGAATGTGGTGCAAGTGATTACTGTTAATGCTGCAAATTTCAAGATAGCTAAAGAATTATTGATACAAACGGAGAATAATTCAAGACGGCTGCATATTACCTTAACCCTTCTTGCACTATGAACCTTAGTTCAGAAATGATGATCTTGAGGTAAAAGAAGGGTCGTATATATGCATGAGAAGATTGGTCAAGGATGTTGTATAAAGGAAAAAAATTAATTTGCAACTTACTGAATTCCATTATGCTAGAGGACTTTTTTCTATGGAAAATGCAAAAGATTGTAGGAAACAATGCCTCTTGGAGAATGGTGGATAGATAAAAGAGTATAAGGGTATTTGTTTACTACTTTGATTAATTATGGTGTTGAATTTATTTTTTCATATGATATAGACTCTTCCATGATGTAGACTCTTCCAAGTCTACGAAGCTCTCAGGAGTCTATGTAGACTCTCAAGTCTGATAACCACGATTTACATCATAAAATCCAAAACATTACATAAGTGCTGTTGTCCGAATGGAAAGAAACCTGGGGTGTAAAAGAAACATGTCCTAGAGAAATAAACTTCAAAGGGCTAATCTGTGTAGCAGTGATTGTTGGGTAAGAAAGAAAATCGATGTTACAAAGGGCAGAGATAAGATATCCTTCTAGAAGAAACTAAAAACCAAAAATTCACATCAAAAGAAAATCCACTTAACATAGCATTATGGGCAAAAAATAGTACAATGAACAAAAAAAGGGACAGCAATTAGAGAAATAGATGTGTCCATTGCATGGGTGACATAAAATGCAAAGCACGTATGTCTGTCTGTATGTACATAATTAAGTGAGAAAAGAAATTCCACTTTTGAGATCAGACATTTCCAATGTATGGGTAATCTGAAAAGAACCAAATGAAGTCTAAAAATCAGACATTACAAAACAATTTTTTTTTACATCCATACCTCCAAATTCCATATCATTTGTTGTCCAAAAGCATCATCTGGGTGGATCTGTTAGCAAAAAGAATCATATAATGCAAAGAAGATCTTACTTTATCTAAAAGAAGTAGAAACAGAAACTTTGAAGGCTCCAACCTGCTCACATAAAAGAAAAAATTGCTGTTGAAAATGTTTCCGAAGCCCCACCAACAAGTGCACGAGTTGAATCAGGATCCAAGTAGATCAGAACACATTCTGCAATTATAAAAGTTGGCAGCCAGATAACAATATCAGAATGAATCAATTTATCATGCCTTGGTAAAGAAAGATATGAATTTAATTTAAATTAAATCAAATACACATCCACCTTTATATACACAGAAGGGATCATGTTTCTCCAAGAATAACTATAAAAAGAACCACTCCTCATATTTCACCCTTCATTTTTTGTGTGAGTACACAAATAAATACAAAGAAAAGGAAAATTAAGAAAATTCTTACGCTCAAACTTGGTTTCTTCCAGTCATTTTCCATTTGTTAAATGTTATAAACTGTGAAAGGGAACAAGTTGTGACTTTCCAAAAATAAAATTGAAAAGTATTGTCTTCAAAGTGATTTTAAAAAGTCAGTTCCATATTCTATTGTAAGCTGTATAAATAAACACATATTGCTGTTGCTGTCCAATTATTAAATTCAGAATTATTGCCATTTATGAAAATTACAACACATGAACTTCACAAGAGAAGAACAGGATAAGATATAACTACTGTCTTTAAAACCTTTTTTAATTAGAACTTCCAGAAGTTTCATGATCATTCTCATCTTTCCCTAGAAGTGGTGGATACCTCTAAATAAATCAATTATATATGAACAGTAACAGAATTTCAGAATTGTACACACGAGAATGAGAGATAGAAAGAGAGGTGACAAAATTGTAAATATCTTAACAAGAGGACATAGCCAAGCAAAAATGGCCTAGGGCTCTAATCAAGCCACAAATCAAATGTATTTTGCAGCGATAATATGCACGGGTAAAGAAGGAAACCAACAGGCAACAATAAACCTATAACAGTGTGATTAAAAATAATAAGAAAATTTTTGCACAGAAGCTTCCGACAGTGCAACTGATCAGTTTAGGTGAAAAAGTATGAGTTTGTTCTACAATTAGTGCAGTATCTATACAAGGACACAAAAGTAATTATGTCCAAACTACCTTAGGCGCCATCAGAATAAACAGGAAAAACAAAGAGAATAACACCAGAGCCAGGAGAGAAAGCCAAAATATTAGTCATAAAAGTTGGCATGGATACTGGATAGAATCTTACATAACTGTGTACCTAACAACAACAATAGCCTTATCCCACAAATTCAAATTTTCCAGCACTCACTAGTCACCAATAAGAAGAGACAAGTCCAAAAGCCATGAATTTGTTAACAGGTAATTAATAGTTCAGCATTATTATTCAACCACACTTCCATATTCATATACTGATGCACCTCATCCATTGCCCACTTTTCTTGAACTAAAGTAATCAATGCACAGAGTGTTGAGAGGAAGTTATATTTTACCTCAAAAAAAAATTAATTTTCAGCTAAAAACACATTCGTGGCATGAGAACTAAAGTTTCAAAATAGTCCTTGCTCATAATCTCCTTGTCTCGTGTTGCACAGGTATGATATTCTCCCATAAAGGTTAAGATTAAAAAGGCAGCAAGCATTTAGCACAGGAGCACCAACAGATACAAAAAAAAACGTGTCCTCATAGCATGTTAAAATAAAATAAGATTTTAACAAGATTTAAATGCAACAGCTTTTGATTAATTCAATTGAAACCTTCACTCAATCCACATGTCTCCAAAACGTAGCAAACCTATAGTTTTAAAGGTAGAAGCAAATTAGCTCTTAAATAAAACTTGCGAAATACTTTTAAGAACTCACAAGGGAACCCAGGCACCTGCAACTGAAAATATGTTGTGTAAAAGCCTGCTCCCAGTGATAATATCTGCTTCTTTACAGGGGCATCTTCGTCTGATTTCTTCTCCACATCAAGAAACTGATACAGAAGTTTCCAAATAACAGTCCAATGAGCAAAGTAACCAAAGTCACGAACAATACAAAAGCACCAACAAACTACCAAGCTGAAGGGCAGGAACTTAAACAAGTCAATGGCTTAAAGAAAATAAGTCCTACCTCAGATTAATAATTGAAGATCTCCTAAAAAGGCTTTCTCAGAAATAAATGAATGTAGTCGTCTTTCATGTATCCCTTTTTCACACATGACCTACAGCCAGTTTATAGAGATGAAATAGTTATCATACAATACTAATCACCAAAAAAGATTTGTTCATTGAATTTGGTAAACAGCATTGTAATTCATTTAAACACTGATAAAAGCCGAATACAATTGTGACCAAAAATGAGAAAAAAAAAATCAAGTATGAAAGTTATCTGAACCAATGTCACATGGATTGTCACCCGTGCAGAGTACATGACTTTTACCAATACACGAACAAGAGGGTAGACTTAATCAGATTGCTATTTGGGATCAACATTCACTTAGAGCTGGATCAATGCATGAGCTGCAATCAATATTCGTATGAGGTGAAAAAAAATTGGATAGTCAATCCAAGAAAAGAAATTTATCCAATCAATGTTTCCTCAAAAAACCATGTTTTAATTTCTGAGCATGGCACGCACGAGTAATCAACATTCTCTTTACATAATACAAAGTTACATTTCATCAGAAACCAAAAGCATTTTACGCCACCAAGGAACCATTCAGTAATAATGAGACAAGATTCAGCTAGATTAGTGCTTATGCTTATTCACATTAGAATCCTCAAAAGGAACTTAGGTTACCCTCCTACGGTATTCATCTTGCCAGGTCTGAATGCAACCTTCTAGCACAACACCTGTGACAAGCCAATCTAGAGAAAGCAAACAATACAAGAAAACAAGAAGTAGAACAAAATATACACACGTAACGAATTAAAATTTCAGAGAGAATAGATGATGGAAAAAAACTCGTTAGTTCTAAAATCTAAACAGCGGCAAAAAAAAAAAAAAATAAAAAAAAAAAAAAAAAGGAAAAAAAAAAAAAAAAATAAAAAAAATAAAAAAAATGGAAAGGATGAATTAATTCCGATAAGCTAATAAAAACATAATAAAATATCACATTTCTATGTCATTTTTTCGGGGGAAAAACATGCTTAGAAAAACAGAGCAGCTTCTAGATAAACCCGTTCCTAAATCACCAATGAAAAATCCTTCACATGCATTGGTCTAAGGCAAAAAGACAGAGAAAAGGAGATGTTCGAACATTTTGCCGGCGGAGGCGTCATCGTTGGTGGCTTGCACCGCCGTAGTGTTGCTGTGTGAATCGTACATCAAAGGTGATCGATCCCTTGTCTTGTTAGGTTTTGAAATGCAGAATGGGATCGCAACAACGAAACCGGGTTCTGGCGCCGAGAGAAAAAAAATAAAATAAAAGAGAAAAAACCACGTAAGTTATGCAATTACAAAATAAATCAATAAATTGCATTTTCCTTCCAATTGCAAATATTATATATTTACTTATATGCATATAATTATGATAAATAGATATTTTAAAATTTAAAAACCATGTTCTAATTAAGATTCTGTTATGCTCAAATTACTGGAATTAAAATTCATAAAATTACTCGACGCAACGATCGATTAGATGGCTTACAAAGAATAATTTTAAAAATAAAAAATACTTAATTTTTAAAAAATATTTATAGAAAAGCTTACATTATCATACACTTAAAACACTCAGTTATTTTAAAAATAAATATATTAAGAAATTTATACATTTAAATATAAAAGTATTTTGAACTTCATGAAGGACGTTTCGTTTTCACTTCCAGAGTTAAGAGCTAGCAAACTCCTCGTTCTGTTCCATTACTGCAAAATTCAAATTCGAAACGGAAGCAAATCGAATTGATTTTGTTATAAGATGGAGCAGGAGCAATCGGAAGTAATCGAATACTTCGTGAAGAAAACCGTTGCTTCCTCCAACGCTAACGCACTCGTTTCCGTCCTTGTAGAAGCCACTTCTCATCGCAACCTCTTCACTTTCTCTGAAATTCTCTCCCTCCCCTGTCTTCAACAGGTTCTTATTCCTTCACTATTTTCTTCGCACTTTTCTAAAGCTTTACCTGATTTCTTGCTCCTTTCTGCTTCTAAGAGTGATAGTAGTCGATTTGTGAAGGGAAGTGGAAAAGCAAAACTGAGTTCATAATTCTCAGGTGTTTTGTTTATTGATTTATGGCGTTCGTGTTCGCGTTCACTGTGATTATGTTGCATTTTGGATGCAGCGAAATTGATCATGCTTAATGGCTAGCATTTTAAATAAATGTTGTTCTTATTATTATAAATGCAGTATTTAGTTTAGACGTTTTCTATCGCCATTTTTTTGAGGTAATATGAAAATTTGTGTGACATTAGCTCCTAGATTAATCGTGTATTCCTGTTTTATGGAGAACAATTTTAATTATTGTTGTTATATATAAATAAATGAATAATTTAGTTTAGGGAATTTCTGTTCTCGGTTTTTTAGGTAATATGAAAATTTGTGAGTAACATTAGAATGCTGTTTTTGCCAATTTTTCGGTGAAATAGTTCCTATATGTCCTGCTGTAATTTTTTCACCTCTGATTTCTCGCAGCTTAAAGCAACTGAGAATTCTGTTTATCTTGATATGCTTCGGTTGTTTGCCTATGGAACATGGAGTGATTACACGAGTAAGCCTATGGATTTACTGTTATGTTATTTTTTCCCTCCCTACATTGTTTGTTTTTCTTTTCCAACAGTAGTATGTTGTTGATGAGTTAGATCAATATTGCAGTATCCATCTTTTACTATTTGATGACATCTTCATGGTGAATAATGAATTTTGAATTTATAATTCTTAATGCGCACACTGGATGTTGGCGACCTGAGATGGAAAGTTGTAACTTGTGAAATCATATGAAAGGGTGATTGAAAATTAAGGAAACAAACGAGGACTCAAATATTGAAAACCAATATTAGTGATATCACCACTTGTTTAATTACTTGTCATTATTTTTAGATTTTTATTTGATTGTTTTAGAATTTTTCCTTTTTGTTTTTCTTAATAATGTATTTGAATATGTCCTACTTTCGGTTAGTTTATGTTTACTACCCTTGATATTAATTGGTAGTTCTTTTTCCCGTAAAAAAAATCTGCAGGACATTTTAGTTTTTAGTAAATATTACAGTTTTTTAACGTCATTGCCATGTTTTTGGAATTGGCTGCAGCACCATCAAATATGGTGTGGTGGATTTTTTATTTTTTACTTACTGCCTTGAACTACTATTAGCTATTGACCTCACTAGTTTCTTAATGCTTCTCATAGATATTATTAACATTTCGGGTTTATATGAATTTAAATAATATAAGGTATGTTATGCTGGAGCAGAAGCATATTTTTCATTTTGTGATTTGTCGGTCATAGCCCACCTTACTGTGTTATGCTTGATGTATCCTCCACCTCGTATTAGTTTCTACTTTGCGGTTTGCAAGGAAAACTCGTACATTTATCCTCATGTAATGATTTTGTTATTTTGTTTTAGCATCTCTGTTTCCTCATTAATTTATATGTAAATAAAAATAAAATAATAGTGTTTATTAAAATGTTTAAGTGGCTTGTAGATAATGCTGGTCGTCTTCCGCAATTGATACCTGATCAGATCCTCAAGCTTAAGCAACTCACTGTTCTTACACTGGCTAGGACGTACGAGGTATTCTTTCTTTGTTTTGGATCGGCGGGATATACGAGGTTTTACCTATTAGATCCACTGTTATTGGCTATCTTGCGGTACTATTTTGCTTTAAATTGTTATTGGAGGTGATCACTTAACCATTATAATGTGAGAATGAGTGGCACGTGTCCTACTCTACTCCAGATGACTTGCTTTATGGGTGTAACTAATGTTATCAATGGAAGTTCACATATATAACTGGGTGAAAAAATGAATTATTTATGCTGTGTCTGTCTTGTGATTCTCCAACCCCCACCCCTTTGCAGTAGTGTGATAGGTCCTGAATTTAGGTGCTCATGCCCTGATGTTTATAACGGCTTTTAGTTTCTATATCATTGTGGGACTTGATAATGGCATCATGCTTTAATTTCTGTATTTAATTTGTTACGTGCTGGCAGACCCTTTTTATCTTCGTCATTCATTTTGATCTATTGCATTTGCTAGATTGTTCACCAATGTGCGTACAATACAATTATTTGCTTGAAGTTCTTGTACGATTATAATGTCAAAAATACCTCATATAATTAGGGTAAAAAATTCAGCGGTGGTGTGCCGGTTTTACATCTTCTGCATTTTGCAATACACACCTCTTTTAACGCTGCTCCCCATTTACCCTTAGATCTGTTATGTGATTAAGTTTTGTGATAGATAAAGTAGGTCAAACTACGGTAAACTCTAAAGTTTTAAAATAAGAAAATAAGAAACAGGTTAAAATTCATATTCATTCTTGATGCTCCTGTCCTTGACAGGTGTTGAAATAGAGGATTTTACAACTTTTAAAAAATTCTACATTAGATTTCAATTGCTTTCATTTCAAATTGTTTAATTTTTAAATTTGGATAAGACAATTCAAATTTATTGAATTTTAATTTTCTTTTTTAATAGAGTATCTTAATTACTATCAAAATCAAGAATGTCAATTAAAAAAGTTACCACCAAATAATAATAGTGAGTCAATAAAAAAATCCGGCAAAAAAAAAATAATCATTATAGATTTCAACCTAAAAAATATAGTTGACATTCAACAAAAAAATAGCTTCACCAACACTCGTCAATAATATTCTAACAAGCCTCAATTTAGAAATATCCTTGGCCTACATTGGCAGATAAGTAATCTCAACAATTTCAGTTGTAAATAACCTCTATTACTTTGATTATAAACTTTGACTTACATCAACCAAAAAACAACCTCAATGGCGTTACTGAAAAAAAATCCTTGGCTGGCTTTAACAGAAAAATAGTGCTGCCATTGTTGGTCAAGAAAACCCTGATTACATTGGTAAAAAATTAACCAAGACCTACATTTTGATTGACCTTTGTTAAAAATCAACCCTGACAAACATTCACTGAAAATAATCCCAACTAATGTCAACCAAAACAGTTGTGTTTGACCAGACAAAAAGTACTCTTGATGTTGACCAAGAAAACACTGACTAATGTTATCTAAGAAATAATATTAACCTATATGATCAAAAAAGTAAACTTTGCAATGTCACTAAAAATAACATGGTCGACTTTAACATTAAAGAAACATTCACCGATATCTATCAAAAAAATCGATGTCAAACCGATGACACCCTAAAGTGAGCTAACAACATCTTGAATGAAGTTAAGATGACGACGTATTAGGCTTCTTATTGCAAGGAAGACGTAACAGTCCCATAATATGTGCTACACTTATACCGTGCATATTACTACTCAATTAGCCCTTTAGCCAAGAAGGCTTCTGGGCATGTCTGTGTCCTTTGTGGGCTTGCTATCATTTTGTTTATGATTTGTCCGTGGTATTCTGCTTAAGATTATTTGAGAAATTAGCTTGCTCTTCTTTGGAGGATATATTTTTTTTAGTTACACTTGGAGAATATCGTATCCTCTCTTTAGGTCTCTCTAAACTTATAAAAAATGGAAGAGGAATCCAGCGCTTAGAATCTGTTTCTTGATTCTGTAGGATTGTTTAATCGAACTCGTTATTTTAAATTGTCATCTCTTTCTCATAGAACATGAGTAAATTTCTGCCAACTGTTGCTTTTTTGAGACTGAGCTCTTTATCTTTTGACATTTATAGTCAATTTTTATAGGTGTGTGTTTATTTTTCTTTAGGTACTACCCTATGACCAACTGATGCAGGAGTTAGATGTGACAAATGTTCGTGAACTTCAAGATTTTCTAATTGATGAATGCATGTACTCGGTAGGCATCATTATCTTTGAGATAATATATTTATGCTCAAACTCAAATGTGATAATATTAATGGAATGTGCATTTTCTGAATAGTCATTCAGCAGATGATGTAAGATAGTTATTAATAAGCTTTATGGATTTCATCAGGGATTAGTAAGAGGAAAGCTGGATTATGTGCGACAATCCTTTGTGGTCCTAGCCCATCATCATCTATTATTTTCTAAAAATTGCACTTTTGATCCTTGTTGCTTTTTAATTTAACAAGTTCCCTATTGGAATCTTTGAGGATAATTTCAGGTCCAGTTTGCAGCATGTAGGGACTTGAGACCTGCTAAACTAGGGAGTATGATACAGACACTCTCTAACTGGTAATGCATTTTTTTCATGTAGGAGATTGAATTTAGTCATATGTATGACTATTAGTAAATTAACTACCTGTATGTGGAAAAAAGTATTTAAATTGCATCATCTCATGGTAAACATGGCTAGTAAGACTGGATAGTGATAATATCAGTGCAAAGCTGTAATTTCGCTGCTTCATTGTTTCGGAATATTGAATTTTTGGAGTATGGTCCCCTTTGAAAATAGGCTGTATTCTAGTTTGCTTAGCATTCAGGATCGGTTGAAGTTGGTTTGAACTTCCAATCCTCAACATATCTCAAACTTTGTATTTTATGGAAAGCTTTTGCTTCTTAGGTTTTTGCTTTCCATTTCTGTGTCTTCTTTATGGTTCAGAACTTTTCAAAATGCTAATTAATTACATTCTACTATTTTCAAAATGTGATAGAGTTTCTCTCCTGACTAGTAGTACTGAAATATAATTTATGACTGGGAAACATAGGTTGTCTACATCAGAAAATCTGCTTGTTTCAATTCAAGAGAAAATATTATGGGCTGATGCTAAGGATGAAATTGAGAAGAAGCACAGGAAGTGTGTGGAAGAGCATATACAAGAACTAAAGAATAATGTTGTCAAGGTCGGTTGAGTTTATCTTCATCCTTTCTTTTCTCAGCATCCTCCCCTCCCTAATACAGATAAGAAAATGTCCAATAAAATATTGTTTGCATGTAATTTTGATCTTATATATAACTTGTGGTTTGGTTCCATAATTGATGTATCTATACGGTGAGAAGCGGGATAATTTGTGTAAAGGGTTTGTTCTGATAATGTGGAATCATGGCCCAAAGTTATAACAGAACCCTACTAAGATACTGTATGTTTACCATCATGGCCCAAAATTATCATATCAACAATCTAGAGAAACTGCCATTGACAACTTCTGTTCTGGATCTAGGATCAAACCTTGAAAATACCCACAAATCCCTTCTATAATTTATCTCCCATTTTTATTCTGGTGATTGCCTAGAAGTCTCATCTGAGATCATGATACATCTTTTTTTTCATTGTTGCTGATTGTCAGTACCTATTTTGGGCATTCAATGGTGGAATTCTGACATAACTGGATTAGAATTAGTAAGAAAAATGGAAAATTTATTCAAATCAATCCTCACATTGTAGCTCAATAGTAGATGGATTCATAAAAGGAAATGGTTATGACAATTGCTTAAAAAAATAAAATACAATTCAGCTATTCGAGAGACCTGGACTCTCCCGTTGATGTTTTTGATTTAAATCTTACGTCCCTAGTAATTCTCTCGTATCACTCTGCTGATTTAATTTAGTCTGATTGGGTTGCTCAGTCAGTTCCTTGAATCCCTCTACTGTATGCAGTTAGTAATGTGGGGCTATTAGTTCGGCTTCTGGAAGATGTTTATGAGGAAAAGCATGTATTATTGCGAGGGAGGGAAACAAAATTATGCGAGAAATATATAGCACTCTAAGATGATAACTGTCTGCATAAATATCATATCCAACCAGCCCTTTTATCTCTCTATATTGACTTTAAAGTTTAAGGGCAATTGTGTTGGGCAAGGATTTCGCGTTATACTTGTAATGAATAGAAAAAGCATTCAGTTAAATTTTTAGCTACTTATAGCTGCTGTATGCGGCGTTCAACACCAAGACTATCCTATAAAAGGATGTGGAGTTTCATTTGATAATAATATAAAACCTTGTCTGTTAGACACACTGGTACTGGGCTGTCATAATTTATTGTGGGGATATATTGGTCGACATGTCTTACTTGATGGCAGAAGTTGTACACTGTATACAGGCCGGCGTTAATATTCGGAATCAAGAGGATAATGAAGTTCGCTGCCTACGTAAGAGGTATTCTTCGACAACTTTGCAAATACCAGAGTCTGAGCATTTAACTAATGGATAAAATATGTTTGAAGTTAAAATTGGTGTAAGTTTCCGAATTTTAGAAACAACAATTTTGGTCCTCGTATATTTTATAATCCGTCCATCTTTTAAGGAACATCAGATATTTAGGATGAAGGACAAATTTCCCATATTATATAAAAAGGACCAAAATTATTACTTTTAAAGTATAGAAACTTGGATAAAAAATTGTACAACTTAAAACACATCGTACTTTGATTAACTGTTTTAATAAAAAATTATTGTGTATTATCTAACTAGTCATGACATCACCTGACTATACTAAAAATATCTTTGGTTTTCACTGGCCTATCATCTTTAATGTATGTATAAATATTTAACTCTTCAATCGCCACATACAATAGTTATTAGAAGTTACAGACCCTTTCTCCCCCTTCCCTTTTCTTTTGACCTGCATGGCATTGTAAAGAAAGCTGGATATGAATATTTTCTGTGGCATACATTTCAAGCTATAATGTAATTGAGCTAAGCATTTTCTTAGATAATATTTTTTTTCTGGTATTCTATTTAGCAATAAAGCTTGGGAAATTTGCAGGAAGCGGCATATAACATCTTGAACATTGCAATGGATGAAGACGTTCATTGGATGGGTGTTTAAGTAGCTTTTCTGACTTCAAATCTAGGCAAGCTGAAACTGACAATATAGCTTTTAGAGACAAGTATATCTCATCGATATTGAACTTGTCTGTCACACCACATTAAGAGGTAAGAACAAGGGAAAACCTGTTATTTCTCCAGGGTTTTATTTTGGATATTGATGCTACTAATTGAACCATTATAGTCTTCAAATGATATGGTGGTGTGGCCTTTTCTTTTTGTGTTAGTAAATGATATGTTGTTTTTGTTTGCATTGTGCGTCGTATATACTGCCTCTTTCTGGGTGTGTATGATTTTTAGTTTTTAAAAACTATCTATGAAAAGTTTAAAATACTAATTTAGAGTTATTCTTATCGAACACATTTATTTTTTGTATTTGAAAACAATCAAACCAACAACCTCCCATATTAAATTATTTTTGTACAATGGTACTAAAGAAGGAAGTTTGATTTTCAAAAATTTATACAAAAAATGTATTTTGAATGGTACGAAAATCATAGGAATCTTACAAACAATGACTATTTAAAAAAAAAAAAAAGCTAATAATTGATATATATATATATATATATATATATATATATAT